>Ga0247734_1000147_pt1 | contig 62731 bp, 57 predicted proteins | sample UWRJL103311B2_FD_180933 | JGI IMG/M metagenome (GOLD analysis project Ga0247734, IMG submission 180933) | Plant litter microbial communities from Arlington Agricultural Research Station in Wisconsin, United States - UWRJ-L103-311B-2 | ecosystem: Environmental > Terrestrial > Plant litter >... | reverse complement strand
CTCGAGACACGCGTTTTCATGCCCGGCATACTTACTGTGCCTCTCCCTGAATTTCGTAAGTTGATGTCGTTATATGAGGGATGCTTTCCTGATGTGAAACGAATCGTAGACAGTTGGTTGGAGAGCCTGGGTGCGCGGGAGATATGAACCCAGTGGCTCTGATCTAGCTCCTAGATAGAGCTTCATGGAAATTTGAAATCCTTCACAGCTTGGCTAGCTCGGTGATACAGACCGCTGATGTGCAGTTAGATCAACGTGCAATTGCCATTGCTTAGGAATTGAAAGAAAGAGCAAGCCTTGATAGGAATTTATGTACGGGTAATTAGGAACATTGACAGATTCTTGGTTGATACAAAGGGACCTCTTCTATACATATTATCAACACAGCCCCGAGTTTGGGTTGATCCGTCCAAACGCCTCGCTAAACTCCATATATGCTATGCAGTGCTTGTGCTTAATCCACACCGGCATACAAATCCACTAAAATGTTCACGCCTGCTACCATGATTTCGGCGGCGATAAGAACGATCACTAGAATTTGTTAATGATAGAGCTATTGGATGTGGATCGAAGGGTAAGTACCAATCCACTCTAGCTTTTCGCCGTGGCCATGACTCAGTTGATCCTTCAAGACTTCAAGGAGGTCTTTGATGACAACCAGTCGATCCATTAGTAGTTTTACCCGTTGCTCCATTTCCAGATAACCTGAAAATTATTGTTAAACCTAAGACACCCAAGTTTGTTGAAGATCACTTACTACGAACTGCCATGTAGACAGGCTCAAGTCTTGGCTCTGTCCAAAACAGCTCCGGACTGTCCAGAATCGAGCCGTTGAGGTGTATATTAATTCTTAATATGAATAGCTCCCCGATCTGCATGTTGATCTCTTGTCGAGTGAGAGTGATCTTGCCCGTGTTCGCTATCTGGGTAGGAATATCCTTGCATTGCTCGATTGTGTTGTCGACTAGTTCCTCAAAGAGGGAAGTCTACAATGTCAAATTTTCTCACAGTACTAAAGTTCTTGGAGCGACTTACTTTAACGCTCTGGGCTAGCGCATGCGAGATGGCTAGCTTTCCCATGTAATCATCCTTCTCCCGCAATGTAATAAAATCGTTGTATATCCGAGCTTGATACTCTTTTGTGTAGTAGAAGTTGAAGCATTCTTCTTCTACATGATCAGGTGCCAACTTCTCACTCTCGAACTTGGCTATCTCTTTCAGGAACCGCTGTTCCTCTTGTAATGACATGCCCCAGATGACCACGACTCCATATTCGAAAAGAAATACTTCTGGTGTATGGACTTCTATGTCGAAGTCCAAATTGTGTTCGGGCTCGTGGTAAACTTCCTCATTTATTCTCACCTCTACCGACGCTGAGTGCTGTCCATTGGATTCTATATGTTCTCCTTGGTCTAGACTCGTATCGCCAGCTTCTGTGTGTAGATCGATGATTTCTTCTCTTCTCTGCTTATTGTAATCATCCACTTCAAGAGCACTATCAGAATGCCTCCGTTGCCAGGTCTGGGCAGGCATAGAATGTACCTCCAACGCTCGACGGTCGAGGCGCTTCCCGTAATTGTATGGACTGTATATGCACTCGTCAAATAATTTTGGCTTGGCTCCCTTAGTTTTGCCTCTTCCATTCAAGAATCGCATTAATCCATCCAATTGATATTTGTTCGCAGTGCAATACGCAGTAACTCGGGGTAACCGGTCTCTGTCTGCCTTTCCAAGCCGTGCAGCGTCCCGTCGCGCGGTAGGATCCTTGATACGGGTGTATTGTGAATATACCTCCCGTCCGCTCTCTTCTTCAGGTCCATCTTCTCCAAATTCCTGTTGAAAATCAGCCATGGTGTCTCTTGCAGAGCTTCCTCAATTGGTGCCCAGCCACGGATTATTACATACCAAATTGGGTAAGAACTTGAGCTTCTGTGTGTTCTTGGTAGTCCTCTGAGGGCCTCCTTTATGTGCTGGGGTGTTGGTGAAGTTGACAAGAGTTGATCCAGAACTATTTCTACGTCGTAATTTGTTATTCAAAGCGGAGAGGATCGGCTGGCCTGTATGTATGGGAGCGCCGGGCAGCTGTTGTGGTGTCGGATTGGGTGCAGCAGCTCCAACATTCAAAGTGTTCGTGGCACTACCGATTGGAATTATCGATGGATTGGGACTGAAAGTCACATTTCGTGATGTTTTCTTAGAGGTGGGTGACACACTTGATGGTATAAGAGGTGTATTTTCGTTGGCCCTGCTTGTGGACGCCATTGTTCAAGAACTGATTTATATCATTTGCAGAACAAACAATAGGATGAATGAGTTTGGTTCTAGGATGTATAATCGTGTGCAAAGCCCTAATTGTTGTTTCAGGAGGAGGTTGGACAGTACGCAAGCGCTGTCTGAATGAAGGAAGCCAAATTTATCCCAAGCTGTCACCATGACGTTCCGCCGCAAATGCAGCTCTCCACTATTGTAGGCGTGGCCGTGGCTTGGCTTGGCGTTATGGTAACAACCCAAGATGTTTTCAACTCTACAGTACAAGCTCAGTATAATCAGAGGTAAGAAAACACAGTACTGACTTATTGAGAACTCGCCTCTCAAACTTACTTTGAGTCTAGATCTGTGACACAAATTGTATTGTGCTACTATATTATATGTTGATATATCCGTACTATCAGCCAGCAGCAGAAGCCTGTACTCCCTCCTTCCTTCCCCTCTCCAGCTTTCGTTTTAATGGAACTTTACAACTGTTCAGGACTCAAGAGATACTAGTACTTCCTCTCATGATGCTGAGTTCTACTAGAACACTTCGGAGGGTTCTATTTCTGCTTTTCTCTCTAGGTCCCTAGTCCGAGTTCCGCAAACGGAATCTAGGAGACTAAAGAGAGCAGAAACGTAGTGTACCGATGGAAGCCATACATATCTTACATACCATCTCATCTTCATTTCCAAAAAATGAAAAGGAAAAGGGAGGTTGAGGTCTGATGTATCTCGTTCATGCCTTTTCTCCCACTATACCATCCCCCTCTTTCGCAGGAACCTCTTCCATGCTTACTAGCAACCTTCTTTTCTCTGCTCTCATTGAAACCCACAGTAATCCAGTCGTCCAGACACCGAGAGCAATACTAGTACCTATCATGGCCCACATTCCATTTGTGAAGTTCGGTGCATATGTTGCGCCATAGAATACAATAGACCACCAGGAGTTCACCACGTTTGAAAATGTATTCATTCCGGCTAACACAACAGCACGAAACGTCTCATCTTCGTAACGCATGCTGTCGTTTGCCCAAGCAAAGAATGTTCTATCATCATATCAGTTTAAGGTCATGCGGATCAAGACTAGACTTACGCCTGACATGCATATACTGAGCCAGCAAGATAGTATGCCGTGAACGTGACGGCATCGTTTGAGCCTTTGACGAGAATCATAACGGCGGTGATGATACCCATAAAGAATATGAAATAGCCGACAAGATACCTCTTTCCACCATAAAAGTCGGTGAGGGTGGCCCAGAACAGTGTAGAAACAATACCCACAGCTGGCACACCAGTTGGGTAGTTATTGAGCTGTGCAATAGTATAACCTCCTTTCTTCTGCATCCATAGCGAAATAAGGGAATTTGAGGAGAATGACTCCGTTTCTCCAGCGATCACCCAGAGGATGACAAAGCCGTACCACTGCCATGATCCCAGTACTTTCCAAACAAAGGAAAGATTCAGTGGCAATTTCTCTGGAGGCCCTGGAATGCGTGAGATGGCTAGCTCCCGTTCTCTAGCATTGAGATATGGTGCCTGCGTGCTACGGGGGGTATCCGGAAACAAGAGGAAGCCATAGAGAGCAACAGGTAGTGTGATTAGCCCATCAATGATAAATAACCATCTCCAACCAGCCAAACCGCCTTTCCCATTCAGCCCGCGATGGATGCCCGTCTGCAAAAACCCACCAAACATCGTCCCTGCTAATCCAGAAGCTGTGAAGATTCCACTTCGCTTCCCAAGTTCTTGTGCAGTGTACCTATGAGAATCTCAACGTCAGCATACCTTTTAGGATAGATTTCAAGAGTTGAGGATAATTCCACTAGCTAGTACTCCAGAGTCAATTGTGCTCTGAACTGCGAGTTTCTGGTCTGCATGACTCCAGAATCTCCGGAATAGAGGGTCCTGCTTCGAGAACATCACTACATACCAGGAACCAAGGATATAATGTGTACCGACAAAGGTTGACGATTCGGCCATACCCTGGAAGAATCGAATGGCCATAATGTCACGGGGGTGTTTTGCTGCTGCAGTGCACATTGTTAAGCCTCCCCATATGACCATCATGGTTGGGAAAAAGTAGCGAGGTTTTACATGGCGAAGGGCGAGATTATTAGGAATCTGTCCGCTACAACACTGACTTTAGTTCTGATATGCATCACTTTGTTTGATCATGTATATTCGGGATACTTACATGATATACCCCACACTAAAAATCGTATTGATAACATTGAACTGTTTTCCTTGGAAATCTAAATCTACTTTCATTCCTGAGACATAGGCAGCTGTGAGATTTGATCTATCTAGATAGTTCATGAAGTACCTAGATACAAATTATTAGCAAAGATCTCACAAATGGAAAGTAGAATACAAAGACCACATACATCAAGCAACAGAAACTAAGAATAAAGAAATCTATCTTCCGGACTAGCTTACGCTCCCCAGGGAGCTTCTTGGTCGCCGCGAAGTAAGCTTTGATTTTGGACATGGCTAGATTGATTATCGTTTTATAAACGTCACTCTAGATGATACTGTAGTTGTCAAACGTATAGCACCTAGTGGTACAGTAACATTGGAAAGCAGCACAGGATAAGTACACAGTTCAACCCCACTCCTGTTGAGATCATGTCCCTCTTGGAGAATGATAAGAAAATGCTTGGACTTGTGATCCCCACTTTGGCAACGTCAAATGCCGAGAAATATAATAAACTTGGCCCCATTAGAGACTGGATCGTCCGGATCATAGATATATATTTCCTCTTACAACGTTATCATGATCCAACTATCGAACTATGGTCGTGAGGCTAGAAGCGGCGATTGAGAATGTGCCGTGTATATTGAACGCGTAAGACAATTGGAAAGTTGCCATTGTTTCCTCGGCCATTATCTAACTGATGGATTAAATAAGCGGTGAATCACATCTCACATTAAAGTTTCCACCATCATTTCTATCACCAAACAAACTTCCTCTTTTGTTAATTACCAGCTCTGCAACTGAAGTGAAACCACGGCCAGCTTGAAGTTTCTAGTTGAATTCAGCAGCCCCCACAAGTAGCAAGCAATACTGGATCGAATCCTGTATTATCGTGAAGATTCTCAAGTTTTTGTATCTGAAAGTTTTATCTTGATTATCAGGACACCTGATACTAGACAAAACCATAATATGAAATCCCACTTGATCGCAGTCCTCCCGTTATCTTCATAATTCGACACAAAGCTCTGTCCTCTGCACAAATGGATCCCGCAAAACACGAGGCCGAGCGTAAATGAAAACAAACGTGAGGTATATTTCTAATACCTTGAAACACATGCGATTCGCCCAAGAAACAATGCAGTGTTTAGGTATCTGCATGCAAGGGAACCGTTTGATGATAGGTCTCATATAGTAGATTGTGGGGGAGGTTTCCCAAACTGTGCTTTCTTTTAAGCTGCGCCACCAATCGCAACTATTTTTCAGGCTATCTGTACCTGTGGGGAAGTGGTATGAAAAACAAATTCGTGTTATGCAAAGATGTTGAGTTTAAAAAACCTGACACCTCACCCTGGTCATCACGAGGTTGCTATGACTTTTAGGTTTGCTTTTTTCTAACCGATCATCATCACCGGATATGTAATAATGTATCGAGAACTAGAAAACCAAGGAACTCGTACGTTATGGTAATGTCGCAAGGCGATTAACTATTGGCATGAAGCAAAAGAAACGCATCGGAGAAATATTATATTTGCGTTATATACTAGATGGAGCATGACGGCAACCAGTGACTGAGAATACAGCTTTTTTTGTCAACAATATTTGTTGTAGAATATAAGGAAGAAGCGCTCCCAAACCGACATGTCATAGCAATGTAAGCACTGTCTCACCTTCATAGACCAAATCCTCCCCAACTCAAGTTTTAATGCACAACCTTTATTCAAACTACTTAGACCTGGTAGCTTAGTCCGGCCATTATTCATTGAAGCGTAATTCCACCTTCACACGATGCGTCTCCCTTCACCAGAAGTCATCGCCAACTGGCCAAAACCCAATTACGAGGACCCAGTGACCAGAGACTCTTCAAACATTATTTTCAACTCGATACTCTTCCCTATTGCTTCTATACTCATAGGCATTCGTGTCTATTCACGTCTTCGTGTTTCCAGGGGGTTTGGGATTGACGACTGTCTCATTGTAGCAGCAGTGATCCCCACTGCAATCTTCTCAGTAATAAGTTTGGTCCTTGAGTTACAAATGGGCTGGAACAGACATATCTGGGACGTCAATATCTCAGAACTCCATATAATAACACTGGGCCTGAAGTTGATCATAGTTCTGCAAGTCATGTTCGGTATAGCAACCACGTTGATAAAATGCTCGATGCTCGCGTTAACATATCGAATCCTCACCTCCGCTTCGAGTCGCCTACGGCCATGGATCATAGTGCTGATTGTTGTTATGGCTTTGGAAGGAATTTCATTTTGTTGTGTAGTAATCTTCCAATGCAGGTATGTGTCACTAGAGCAACCTCTTTCGGCGTTACTGATTTCCTAGACCAATATCACAATACTGGACCCTTTCCTTTACTGAACAGAATTGTGTTGCAGAGACAAAGAATCTTTTGGCAGCTGGGATCATCAACACTTGTACAGACTTCATCGTGGTAGTGCTGCCGATCCCAACAGTCCTAGGCGTCCAAATCCGGTTCAGAGACACTTTGATACTCGTGCTCTTATTCACGGGTGGATTCCTGGCAACTGCAGCTGGCGCAGCTAGGACTTACTTCACTCACAAAGCGACCGTTTCAGATGACAAGACCTGGGATATCTACTATGCTTGGATGTCAAGCTCTGTAGAGCTCTATATTGGTCTTGTAAGTCTATTCAAATTTCATTGTGCTCTCTCGCTAAACATTCAAGGTGTGCGCTTCAATACCCACTACTAAACAATTCTTCATTCGACATCTCCCTCATCTCATCCGTACGGGGCGTTGGCCCGATTCTGCCGCGCCGCGGTCAACGGACTTCGAATCATCTGGCGCTTCATATGCCAACCCCGAGCCACACTCGAGAGACATCTATGAAGATAGAATGATATCTTACAGCGGTATAGTCCTCAATCAAATTATCACAGACCCTCCAAAAGCACATAGAGATACAGAGGAGCAAGACATGACCCGTTGCGAATCTGCAACGGAGCATATGTCAGAGTTTTGCAATGGTAGTCACAATTATGAGTCAAGAGCCATTACATTTAAAGGGGTGTGAATGGCACAATTGTTTTTCGCACTAAGAACGATGTCCCTTTGGTGAGGTGGAATTCAGTCAAGAAATGCCAGAAATCTGAAGAGAGAAACCGCATTTCCAGTACTTATGCTCTATATTCATTGGGCCATATGAAAAAAGTTGAGAATACGACCTGGCTAGGTTTCAAACTTACCAGGATGCTACAGAATATCAGCATGCACTTAAGCAATAGAAGTAGAATAACATGACAAAGAAATCGGGTCGTAGGGGGAGAGTTGGGTTACAGGTTTGAGAAGTTACTGGAACGAGTTGCAGGATGGATGTGGTATAAACACAATAGCAGGGTACTCGCAAGCAAAGTCTTGAGCTGGGGCGCGGATATATAAAGGGTCAAAGAAGATGACATTAAACTTCAATAAACCCCCTTTTCAATCTCGCTTGTTAGCCGAGGTTATGTTGTCGCCCCCCTGGAAGACTAGGTCGTAATAAGGAATGTTGATGTAGCAATAAATCACTACGATCATCGCAAGAGCGTTGTGTTACACTAGATATAAAGCTAAGTTATAGTCTTGCACAACAATCTCGTAGCGTTTAGTGTTCTACATCGACAGTGGTATCCGAAGTCATTATTAGCCCAGTCACTTCCCTGAGCGTCACGCATCTGAAGGATGATCTTGAATGTGCTGACGCCTTACTTGTTAGTGGCAGCCAGATATAGAGATAATAAAGTTCAATAGCTTTTTGATTCCGTCAGTCATCGTGGGGACATTCGCAATAAGAAGCTCCAGGATGCAATGCCAAGATAGGCATAACCTTTTTGTTGAATGGACTTAATTCTTTAGCTAAATTGAGATTAACGTCCTTGCATTGCTCTAGAATTATGTTGCTACACCCAGTTTCCCCTGGTATACCTGAATGCCAACGTAGTTTCCTACCACCGATTTGTTGTTACACCCTATTTCCCCAACACTTGTACCTTGCGTACGCCCCCAAACTAACTCCATAAAGCAATGACACATCTCAAAAAGGGACTCTCAAGCTCTATTGACGGCTGTAAAACCAGAGGCATCACCAGCTGTATGTTCTTCGGTATCATCATTCATCTCCACATCCTCATCCGCATCCGGTTTCTCAACTGCCCAAGTCCGTTTTCTTTCCGTTGAGCGCGACCTTTCCGCGCTGGGAGCTGCTTCTCGGAGCTGACTCTCAGCAGTGAGAACCTGAGGAGCTCTGCCTTCCCGTGCCTTTTTATAATCGGCAAAATCTTGTTCATATTTGGATCGCTGATCATCAGTCAAATTGCGGAACCCAAGTGCCAGAGCTTGTTCAATATCAAAATTGCCAGTGGCGACCGCAGCTCTATTTTTGGCCAATATTATATCCCTCGTCTCATTGCAGTACATATCAAGAACATTCTTAGGTTCCTTAGGGACCCAGGATGTAGGTTGTTGGGTTGCCTCTGGAAAGTGTCCATTACTTTGAGGTTGTCGGCGACCATCAGCCGCAAGTGCTCTGGAAGCAAGTAGAGGGTTCGAATCGGTTTGTGTATGTGAGAAGGCATCGGAACTTGGGGAAATGGTCGCTGGGCCTTGTATGAATGTACTTCCAGCGCCTTCACCGAGAGTATTGAGAAACGATGGCTTGCGATGTCCACGCTTTGTCCGAAGAGGCTTTTCCTTTGGCTTAAACCCTTGTCAGTTACACACTCTGATAACCGATATATGTAAGAATTAGAATCGATGGGATTCGGTAGAAAGTGAGAGGAATCAGAACTCAAGAGTTTCAGTCAGGTAATTGACTCGACGGAATCGAGCCAAGAAGCCAAGGAGTCTGGTTTGTAGAACTATAAAGTCTTCCTGAGAAAACTTAACGTACTTGCACTCCTTCATAACCACCCAACCACATCTATCCAAGTCCTGGTGAAGGAGGTGGTGAGATACGTACAGTAGAAGGTGGACTAGGACTTCCTTCCGAATCCTCGACGTTGGTGCTTGTTCGCTTTGCTAGTTGCTCGAGGAGAAAGGCCCGTTCCAGACGCAACTTTTCGATAGCACGCTGCGCGCGGGAAAGTCGTACTCTGGAGGCATCGTTTGCCTCTTCCACTTCATTCATTCGTTGCTTGAGCTGGATACACTAGGAAGGGTACACGTTAGGAGCTTATTCGGGTAGGTATTGACGTCCACAGAAATATAATTCCTTACCTTTCGACGATAAGCTTCCTCAATCGATGGTGCAAGAGTAGGTGGAACGGCTCCTAAAAAAATGTTAGACTTGACTTAGGTTCTCAATCAGTATAGTTGTGCATCCCAGCATTGCTATTATTCCTAGAAGTGCGAGCTCCCCGATGCTCTTCTCCAAATTCGTCTTCTTCCTCGTCTACCGTCTCATCATCGTCCACCGTCTCAACTGCAACAATTGACTTGGTGGCAGATAGTTTCATGAACTTAGCAGTGGTAACAGCTTGCTCATGGCCGGATTGTATCATATCCAACAGCTGGTCCATTGTTGCATGTGCGAACTAACAGCCTGAGACTTCTAGTCGACAACCACGATGAATAGAGATAGTGGCAGACACGTGTTTGAGAAAGAGCGAGGAGTGTGAATTTACATGAGGTAGGCGCAAGATATGAGATAGTTAGTACTGACCAGGAGGTGGTGCCATTGTGGTGACCTTGTGTCGTTATATGATAGATCTCTGGCGAAACTAAATATTGCTATCTTGTTGTGCAGATAGATGGTAATGGCTCAGTATACAAGATTGCGATTATGTCAGTATAGTTTAGTTACTCTTCTCAGCAGCGAACATTGATGAATAGGTAGCTTCCTGGAAGTCGGCCGGATCATCAAATAATCCGTGTGTATACCTTATTTATGAGGCTGAAAATCGCGTCTGCGACAGTCGTGATTTTTTTATAGGGCCTCTGATATTTTGAGGCTTACAACGACCTTCCCAGCTCATCTCCGAGACTCTGAAATACTTCAAACCAAGATATTAGGATGTCTCTCAATATTCCTGGGGCACCAAATGCTGGTCTTTTCAAGCAAGGATACCAGAAGTACACTTTCCAACTTCCTAGAAAGTGACCAAATAGCTAACTTAGAAATAGCTATGAATCTGAAGATGGGGCTGTTGTACGAAATATCGATGCCTGCCGCACCATTGCTTCAACTGTGCAAACCTCACTGGGACCTTATGGCCGAAACAAGATTGTTATAAATCATCTTCAAAAGATGATTTTGACAAGTGATGCCGCCACAATTCTCCGCGAACTCGATGTTGTCCACCCCGCTGCGAAACTCATTGTAATGGCAAGTCAGCAGCAAGAAGCAGAGATGGGAGATGCAACGAATTTGGTTATTGTACTTGCCGGGGAACTTCTCAAGAAGGCCGAAGACTTAATACGGATGGGCTTGAAGACTAGCGACATTGTTACTGGATACGAGCGTGCTCAGAAATTTGCGTTGGAAGAATTGGAAAACCTTGTTGTAGATAAGGTGGAGGATATGCGCTCACAGGCCGAGCTCAGCAAAGCCATTCGAACGGTGATTGCCAGCAAGCAAAGCGGAAGTGAGGATTTCCTCGCAAACCTAGTGGCAGAGGCTATCTTGTCCGTGCTACCAAAGAACCCCATCAATTTCAACGTCGATAACATCCGCGTGGTTAAGATCATGGGTGGAAGTTTGGAGCAAAGCAGAGTTGTAAAGGGTATGGTTTTTGGCCGTGAGCCAGATGGATCTGTCAAAAAGGCAACAAGAGCAAAGGTTGGGGTTTATTCATGCCCAATCGATACCAGCCAAACGGAGACCAAGGGCACAGTGTTATTGCACAATGCGAAAGAGATGATGGACTTCACAAAGGGAGAAGAAACACAGCTTGAAACAGCAATTAAGGAGCTGTACGATTCTGGACTACGGGTGGTAGTAGCTGGTGCAACCGTGGGCGAGCTTGCTATGCACTACCTCAATCGCTTTGGAATCTTGGTTATTCGCATTCTAAGTAAATTCGAACTCCGGAGATTATGTAGAGTGGTCGGAGCAACACCATTAGCACGACTGGGAGCACCTATGCCAGACGAGATGGGAAGTGTTGATGTTGTTGAAACTTTAGAAATTGGTGGAGATAGGGTTACGGTATTTAGACAAGAGAACGAGACCACAAGGACAGCTACGCTGGTACTTCGAGGTGCGACACAAAATCACCTCGATGATATTGAGCGTGCTGTGGATGACGGAGTCAATGTTGTCAAAGCTATTACGAGAGACCCGAGACTGGTACCAGGTGCAGGCGCGACAGAAATGCAGCTTGTGGAACGGATACAAGCATTTGGGGACCTCACACCTGGCCTGTCGCAGTATTCCATTCGCAAATTTGGTGAGGCGTTCGAGGTGATTCCACGAACTTTGGCCGAGAGTGCTGGACTAGATGCAACGGAAGTGCTCAGTAGATTATATACTGCCCATCACAAGAAGGACGATTGGACAACTGGTGTGGATATTGAGGTATATATCTGGTCGTCCTTTCTGTTGCCGTGCTTTGCTAATAACTTTCCAGAACGATGATGGTACTGGAACTCTAGATGCTAAGGACGAGGGCATCCTAGATCTCATGATCTCGAAAAGCTGGGCCATCAAGCTAGCTACCGAGGCCGCACGAACCGTCCTTTCTGTGGATCAAATTATTGTTGCGCGACAAGCCGGAGGACCAAAACCACCTGGACCTAATGCTGTAAGTCATAGAATCACCTCACTTTTTAATTTACGATTGCTAACAACATTAAGAATTGGGACGAGGATTAGGCCATGGATAAATAGATGTGTTGAATTAGAGTTACTGATATGTACAATACCAAAGTCAACCCTAAACACTTACATTCTCGCTCTATTTCTACACGCAAGTTTGCTTCATTGCTTCAAGGTCATCAGAGTACTCACGGCTTAACCTGGGACTAAGATGTAAAATTTAAGTAAAATCTTGCTTAATTGTGAGCTCCACAGCATAATAAAGTTTACAATTTTAACAATTTGTGTATCCTGAGTACGACTAGCTAGCTGCTATTTTCAAGGGTCTGATCACTTGTGTAAGGGGATCATCTCGGACGATTACCATGAATACAATAACAGCCTTTCAAGTTTCTAGGGAGAGGGTAGTTTAGATCATGTTGTGGTAGACTATAGCCTTCCTTGCTCTTCATTAATTAACCTTTAAGCTGGTAGATTCAACGCCGACTTCGAGTTCACCTTGCCGCCATCCTAGCTTTTGCACAATTCCGTCGGGCACATCAGTAATATTCCAGTCATTGAATTGCCATAATGGCCACCGGATATTATGCGCTGCCAAAATAAATACCTTCAGCGTTCCTGTATCCTTGAGCCTGCCGATCGCACCAAATCCACACAAGAACTGCAAGACCTTCCTCAACGATTCTTTCTCTTCACTCTTGGCCATATCCAGGCAGAAATCAATTCTATCCACAAAAATATATAAAGTCTTCTCTGGATGCCTTGCCGACCAATTCTTCAAAAGAGTTTCCACTAGCTTGAACAAGGAAAATGATAGCCTTTGTAGTGATTTGTCTAGGCTTTTGAACTCTGCGATCCAATCATCCACAGCTTGCCTGTGTTCCCTGAATAAAGTCTGTGATAAATTCAATACTCCACAAAGAATTCCAAATACTATTTGTAGTGGGTTATGTTCGTTGGCTTGGATAGGATGAAAAATGACTTGGCTTGTGTCGTCTGTCAGCTTCTCCTCTGCAAAATCGGCAAGGGCAGCTGAGAGCCATAAGTCACTTCCCAGCGGGGAATTGGCATGGTTGATGGCTGTTACAATCAACACTGAGCTATTTAGGCACGAGAGCCATCGCTTGACATGTTCATTAATCTCCAGTGCTTGTTTGTTTCCGATCTGCATTGATTCCTCATCAGGCTCGTCACTGTATCGATTCTGGCTCTCAACCAGAGATTTCTTGTATCTAGTTGCGGTCCACGGATCATTTTGTAGTCCAAGCGTCGTTCTATATCTCATGGTTAGGATTTTCCATTCTCTAAGTTCTTCATCTGATACAAATAATTAGCTCTTGTTCCTCTACAAATACACCAAGTAGTAGCTTACCTTGGCGCTCCCTACGTATTCTACGCAACATCATACCTGAATCCTGTGCATTTTTGTGCAACTCCTTCTTGCAGTTGGCCAATAATCGGTTTACTGACCTTTTTACATCTTCAGCAGCAACTTTTATGGTTAATTTCGGGGGTTTGGCAATATTTTCCCATAATCGGGCTAGGAACAATAGATTAGACTCAAATACAATAGTTGCTGGAAGCGACAGACGTACCTAAAGCATTATGTGTGTAGTATTCCCAAACAATTAACACAAATTCAAAAACCCCTTTGTAGATCGCGAATACGGATCCGTGCAATTTTGGGGATTGATAGATGTTCCGGTAGTCCCTAATGTCCTCAAGCCAAGAAGCCATATCCTTCAAATAACCTCCGATGTATTCTTCTCGCTCTTTCTTATTCCGAGCGACCTACTGCTAGTCAGCCAGGTCATCCATTGTATCCCTGATATGGAACCAGAGGGGAAGTTTTACATTTAGGAGTATTGAGAGCGCACCGTAAGGTATCCCGCCTACACTGTTTACTCCTTTGATAATTTCGGCAATGCCGGAATAGCTTTCTAGGAAATCGGAAAACTGGGCAAATGTTCGGGTTATATTTGTCTCTGCTCTTCCTGCTCGTGTTTGCTTTTTGTAATTGACCTTTTGCTCATATGCCTCCAGTTGATTTTGGAGGGCGATCTCAATTGAGCCACAAGCTCGAATCTTCCTGAGCTGCTCAGCGCGCTTTCTCTTCTTTTTGTATTTCTTCTCGGCTTCATTCCACAAAATTTCAGTTGCTTCCTTAAGGTTGAAACCATCGGGCTCTTCTGGAGGCTTGTTTATGAATGTAGCCACGCCTGTGGACATTGTGCAAACAGATTATCACCCAAAGAAATCGCACTTCAAATAACTCAAGTTCGTAATGTGCTATTGAAATCAACTGCTACATTGTTTGAAGCAGCAATTTTATTAGTGTAGTAGCCTTAATTTGAACAAGTCGCTCTCAATTTCATGAAAGCTCGTAGAAGTCTGTTAGGCTGTAGGTTGCAGCCTCACTACTACTCTGTCAGACTGCATTGCCGACGACAAATTGATGTACGACCAAATATAATCAATTGTGAGATGCGCACCAATAGCAAAAATCCCTCGTTGGAGCTGGGCGAAAGATGCACACAATAGCAGGGGCGGAGAGGAATTGTTAAATGAGATCAAAGGATGAAGTAAACCAACCATGAAGATCAACCCCGACACTCCACCAGAGTTTAAATTCGAGATCATCATCCCCCGCGGTATTATGAATGACTTATATAGTTCATGATACTTGGGTCGGTATAGCTGTCCTACTGGGGTTGACTAAAAGTCTATTGTTAAAACATAAACTCTGTACCTACCACAGATAACACAGATACCTCAGGATTATTCTCGAGAGTCAGTCTAGAGATGGATCAAAGCATTAAACCTACACCGGAAGAGTTCAATCCCAATCAAGAGCATTACGTACCTAGGAAGGACAAGGATGACATTCGAGATGATCGAGATGACAACTTCATGGACCAAGCTCGGGTACATCATGATGCTGAATGTCGAGTAGTCTTTGAGCATCTCACTCAAAAGATTTCTCAACTTGAGCAACGTGTCATGGATCTCGAGAAAAATCGAATGGAAGGGAAGGCGTCTCATATCGATGATGGAGCTCTGGACAGCCCAATGATTGGAGAAGATGCATTCAAGAACGTCCCGCCCCCCTCGACCATTGCCTATACAAATGGCACTGATCCAACAGATCCAAAAGTAGGACTGAATGTGGCAAAGCCGAACGAATTCAGCGGCAACATTCGCGTCAGCTATGTGACTTTTCGAGACGATCGTACTGGAGCAAACAAGAGAAGCATCGACACAAAACCACCATTCAAGAGGCCAGAAGATGAGAATAAAGGACTTGAAACACCGTCTCTGGTATTTTCAACATTTATCGACGACAAAGGAAAATGGACGAGGACTGAAGTTGAGATCAAGTCGAGGACTTTGATAGCGTTTTTACGAAACTTTCTCTTTGATACCCTAAAGCATGCAGGGTTACTACCTTTATGGTCACAAGAGGCCTCTGTGCACTTTTCGTCAAGATTTCTTGTTTCTGTACCAAACTATAATGAACTCAAGATGATAAGCCAGGAAAGTTCAAATTGCAGTGACAAACAGATCAACAACGAAACCACGGAGGAGCTAAAATGTCTCATTGATCATGTGGAACAATATGAAACTGCACACATCCAGATGCGCAAATCAACCGAAAAATTGAGAGAAGTCACGTCTGAAAGTTTGTGGACTCTGTTTCCTGTAGGAACAGAAATTGTCGGGAAGTGGTTTATGGAAACACCTCAGATATTCATCGTCAAGGACTTTCTCGAAATTCCTCGTTTGTCAGGATTAGGTTTGGATGCCATTGTTAGCTGTTGGTGTTATGATTGGGATGGCCAGAAGCTTGTCAAGACTACTTATTCTTTTACCATCAGAGAGACTAAGGGCCCAAAGTCGATTATAGAGCTTCCATGCTATCCATTGCAATACCACCCCAAAAAAGATGACCTGCTGAAGGAACTGATTCAAAGAGGGAGTCGGTTCAGGGAATTGTATCTGTCATGTCAGCGTAGTGGTAGTCTAATGAAATGCCAAGGGCCCATGTTTAGGGTTGGAGGGCTCACAGATCGTCGGTCGAGTCCAAATTCGTCTGACGACGAGAATGAAGATAGCAATGATGAGAACCGACAGCATTACGGCAGTTCTGATAGCTCGTATGACATCATTGTCGACGCAGCTATGCTTATTCGTGATTATGGGATTAGGATAGGTAAAGAAAGTGCCAGATCTGAATACAATGACTGTACTTGCATGTATTGCAAGATGATAGGTTCAGAGCAATGGGAAAACGCGTTCAAAAGCTCCGGTACAGATGTTGATAAGACTTTGAGCGAGAATTACTCCTACCTACTGCCTCCCAGAGTCCTAGGGGTCATAGTCAAGCAGAAGATGTTTGCCCAGCTCCCTATAAATCAAATATCACTGATTGACTCACAGGACTTCGAGAAAGGATGGAACAAATTACAATTACATGGACAGCACAAATATATTTTACAGGACATGGTAGCAGCGCAGTTAGATCACAGGCCACAAAGTGAACAAACTATCATCCAAGACCTGATACCTGGAAAAGGGGAAGGTCTTGTGATTCTACTTCATGGTACGTACATGATCGTTGGATGGGGAAGCTTGAGTTAATTAGGATCATCCTTAGGTGTTCCTGGTGTCGGAAAAACAACCACGGCGGAAGCTTTAGCTCGCTATTTGAAGTGTCATATACTAAGAATTGATGCTTCCGATTTTGATTATGAGCGGCCAGGACAGGTAGGCTCGATACTAAAGAAGTACTTCCAATTGGCCTATTCATGGGGGGTCATTTTATTGCTGTATGACCTTCTTGACATTTATATACTTATTATCATCCTGCTTATATTATATAGGGATGAAGCAGATATATTCTTACAGACACGAATGCGGTCCGAAATCAAACAGAACGCTCTAGTTTCTGGCAAGTTGTTTGCCAAGTACTTTTAGTAAATGTATACTGACTCATCAAGTGTTACTGACTCAAGTCGAATACTTCCAAGGGGTATTGATTATGACGACTAATCGAATTATGAGCATTGACATAGCTGTTCAGTCGCGGCTACATTACGCCATCCGTTTTGACTATCTTAATATGGATGAGCTTCGTGGCATTTTTGAGACTTTCCAAGCCCAACTTGATGATAGCAATTGCGATACCGACGAACGAGAAAAGATTCGGAGCTGGTGGAATGATAATCTCGGGGATATGAAAGAGAGGTGCATAAACGGAAGAGATATTCGTAACCTATTTATGGGAACACAGTTATTAGCGAAAAAGAGAGGAGGTAGGATCCGGTTGGACCATCTGAAGAGGGTTCATACAGCAACTCAAAAGTTTAGAACTGAAATGGAGAGAACCCGGCTACAGAAAGAGGCGGAAATGAACGTGGTGAATAGAGGCATGTATTAGATCACTCTAGCTTCTATATACCTCTTGCTTCTAAGTTCATATTTCACTTAAATTCGTATATCACCGATTAACATACTATTTACTTCAATTTACTGCGACCATAAGCTACAAGGAAACCACCCACTCAATACAGGTTTAAGCAATTGGCTTCGAGTCAAGGTGCCTTGCTTAAATCAGGAAAGCTTAACCTGATTTAGGGAATTTATATTTCAAGTAAAAGCTCTAAGCACAATAAGTATATCTAACACCCAACCTAAAATAGTAGACAGTAACAGCAAGAGAGACAAAAGAAGGCGGTTGAAAGGCAGCAGCGAGTTTGAGGGTGTATATAACCAGGATCTCACGTCCTGTTGCTCTTTATCAACGCATCCACATCAACGCACCATATTACAGTACTACCTTAACTACAGTCTCTTAAAAAGTGTGCCCGCTTTATCAGCCGTAAATACTCCATGACACTCTAACCACCCAAATTTTACCAGCCCTGGTTGCACTGGTGTAATTGATACGCTGGAATTTGGACATATTATTGGTGCCTATAAAAGTGGGGCTTTATTTGCTTACTTTATGTGACAACAAACATCAAAACTTTAAAATACAACACCTATTCTCCTTATCGAAACGCGGCTTTTGACTGATCCTTGATAAGAAGAAAAGAACAATGGCTACTCCTATGGAAATATCCACGAATTCACCAGAGACGTTCCTCCTGTTTCCTGAACTGCCTGGAGAAATCAGACTAAAAATCTGGAGCTATGCTATCTCAGTCTCTCGAACTGTTACTATTACCAGTGACCGACCACCGTTTAAACGCGGCGGCGTTCAGGCTGTTCAAACCTTTCAAGCAGATGTCCCAGCGCCAGCAACACTCTACGTGTGTGCTGAATCACGGCACGAAGCCCTCGCCGTTTATCGGCCATGCTTTAAAACGTACCGTGCAAGAGACGACCATTTTCTGCCTACAGGCCGTCATTTATATGTCTCTTTTGAGCAAGATACGTTCAAATTTGAAGACACTCTACTAGTCTATCTTGGGAGATCAGAGTTACAAAGTATGCAAAAGATAATATTGAGTGTTAAAGACTGTGGGTACTTCGGACACTTCAACATGGATATTGTGAAAACGATGAAGGAATTAAAGTGTCTAGATTTATGGGGTGATAAAGGTGTTATATATAGCTGGAGGTAGGTATCATCTTCCCAAGGGCACGTGATTTGTGAAATGTCAGGTGCTAACTTTGTCATTTTGAAGTAGGGGAAAAGATAGATGGATCTCGCAGTTAAGAGAGAACTTTGATGAAGCGAAGGAACTTGACCCTGGCTGGGAGTGTCCGCTTGTGAGAATTTTCAACAAAGAAAATGATATGTTGGTTCACGAGATCGAGGGAGGGGCCGCTATACCAGGTTGGACCAATCCTGAGGTGTGTTTTGAGATAACCCACTTACTATGAACTCATGCTAATTCTATCAGTGAACACTCCCTTTGCTGCAATAACTCAGAAAGGCGACGACATTGAATGGACCGGAGAGCACTAATCAATGCATAGACAACAGCGAGCAGCGGTAAAAACGAACATGAAAATAACCCAGTTTTCCCAAAGAACCAGTTTCATTTTAGGGTGAATTTCTAGTCTAAGGAAAATGCAAGAAGTTGTTTTATTTGAACTTTGTGGCACATTATGTTCTGCCTCACGACTTTCTTAGTGTCAATAAAACATTGGCCTTTAAACTCGGTCAACAGCTGCAACTGCCACATTCAAATTTTGAGAAACTATCCTCTGTTTTGTCAAATGTGAGGCATATATCTGTACAAATTCTCAGTGAGATCCTATCCAGTTTTGAAATGGAAGAATGAGACTCCTAACTTTGTTGTTTGCTTGCCACCAGTTTGACAAGGAGTTAGAGAAAACAAAACTCAGATGAGCTTGAATCATTAATGCAAGACGATAAAGATAGAAGAGTGTAGCTCGTGAGTGCGTTTAAAGGAAGATGCATGCTCTGGTATCAAGTCAGTGTAGTTCGACAGCACCGCCTTTTCAAAAATTGTGCTACCTTTAATCTTAGACCTCAAGTTGGGCATTGGGTGTCAGTGCACCACATATGTGTACAATTACCACATGACAAAGCTGAAAACCCATACTCAATTCTCGTACTCAATCCTCGTAATCCTATGCTGTTTTATACATTTGGAAGCATGGAACATAAAACACTGTAGTGGATATGTTGAGTCATTTTTTTCCTTTATCTTTAGAGTGTGCTAAACGTGACAACCCTTTCATATTCCTGTGCTCTTGAATGTTTCAAGTACCCTACTTCTCACAAATAGGTTTTATGTATAGCACTCACATTGCCTCCTTCCCCCTTTTTTCTTTTGGTCTTTCGGATTGTACTTACATTGATAAAAGAAGACGGCTTAGCATAGTTGTTGAGTTAACATCTTGGAGCCACAATAACACAAAGTCTTTTGTTAATAACAAATGATCAAGGTCATGATTTCAAAGAGCCGAGGATCTATATTTTGACTCATGGCACTAAATTCTGTTAACGCTTGCAATAAAAAAGCTATAAATTAGTTTCGGGTGTTATTTCTGTAACTTTGAATTATAATAACTATTCCTAAACCGAGTTTCATTAAATGGATGGTGTCTCAACTTTGTCACCCCAACTCTCGCACGCTATAGAAGATAATTAACTCCATCATGACGATCTCAAAGTAAGCTGCCTTTGTATTACGGCAGGCCGCAAATGAAAATCAGCCCGTAAAACCTACTTATTGATTAGGACCACTTTTGATTTTTGTTGACTGAAATACGCAAGTTCTCCTTTAATTTTAGTTACACGTTGCATTTATCCAGCATTTATAGCAAAGGCTTTCATGATTTGAAGATGCGTCTCATTCCTTTGGGTATGCTTTCGGTTGTATTTCCCGATCAACAGCTGGCTAAGAGTTACATCGGTCAGGTTAGGCTGTTTGATGAGCACAGCTGTAATGTGAGCACCGCATATTATGCTTGATAATTCTACCTTTCAAGACCCAGGAAATTCAACCCTCTTCCCTCGCGAGTGTGATGTGGAACCCTGTATATTGTCTGGACAAACAAGAGAATTACCTATTGATCTGCAACAATAGCTGCTTTCAAAAATGCGACCGTTGCAAAGAATGTTGGGTCGCAGAGCAGATCGCGCAAGACAAGGAGAAGGCGAGGAAGAAGAATCTCGAGACTGCAAAGCACATGGCGGACATCCATAAGAAGAAGAAGTATCGGGTTGGCTATTGCAGTCTCCGGTTTGTGGGTTGTCGAAGGGGTTGGGGAGGATCCTCTTGTACGGGGTCCGCGAAGGGAGTCCCTTGCTATCGAGCATACCACAGTCAAGAATTCGTGTGTAACCAACGGAAGCGCAGCGGTCACCAAAAGCGGTGTGCTCTGGCTGACGGGACTGGAGTGGCGAGAGGTGAGAGGAGAGGGGAAAGAACCTTGCAAATTGTTCTCTAAAGCGCAGGTTATGTCTACTCCTTGTTTAGTGAGCGCAAATATAATAGCATGGTGAGGCATGTTAAATATTCGAACATTATACCAGTAGAAGTGTACCAAGTCGCTACTAGTTTCTCTGTGGTCTGTGGTCTGTGGTCTGTGGTGGTCCCGAAAGTCCTCGGCAGCATCCTCGGCGTAGATGTTTGTACAGTATGGTACCAGTCTACCTGTTATAAGCACAACTTCTCACTTGTTTTAGTTTTATATAACTTATATACACTGAGCCGAGCACACCAGCTATGCAAGATGCTTGCTTGCTTTGCTGGATATTCACCGACGAGAGGAGTGTTGGAAAGGGTGGCAGTGCCAACCTTGCCATTTGCAATGTGCTGTACAGTACTTACTCTATATACATCACGACTAATAATCAACCCATGGTTTCTTTTTTGCTTTATGGTCCTATCCCTCTCTTCGTCTTTCTCTCTCAAACTCATACAACTTTTAGGGAGAGACACGGCTTCTCACTCTGTCCACTTATCTGTCTCTCTTTATGAAGTTATTACGGTACTCAACTAAGGGCTTTGCTTTCTTCTAATAAGTACAGGGTTGATCACAAGTGCCGCACTCCAACGAGTAACTGTTGTTATTATCAGCTGGTGGCGTCACCGAACCGCCAGCTTCATGTGTATCAGACATCCCCTGGCACCCCCGCAGTTGGGTGAATAAGGTTGGCGTGCATCGATGCTTCGGCATGTGCTATTGCACTTATTCCATTTCAGTCATTTTCTCCGGATCTACGCCCGTGGCGTACTGAATTGCACGGGAACTCGATGCAAACGCTCCTCAGCCACATCGCGATTCTCCTTCCCATTCGGTGACAGTCTACATACGACGGGGCCATACAATCTTCCCAAGCGCGCGCAGGCTCGCCAATGGACTCGACGTTCAACCCTACAAACTCGTGAGTACCGGAGGGAATGGAATGCATGCTTGTCAGTAACCAATGTCAACGTGCTGTGGAAGGTCTCGTTGATTGGCATCCCAGGTTTCGGAGTCCTACTTGACCACCCTAGCGTCACATCACTCGCTGTTCCTGACCACCAGGTGCATTTTTCTGATGATTGGGCAATGTAACATGCCAATAGGTATGTACTATAAGATGTTTCACCAGAGAAGGCATAAAGGGTCTTTGCCCAAACCCGAAGCCTTTCTCTGTTTTTTGTGCTCATCCCGCTCAACATGGCTATTCTCGCTGGTTTCTTGCAGCTGTTATTAGCAACCACAGTAGTCCATGCCTCGCCATTAAGTTTTCTATGGCGTCGTTCAGTCTTGCCCAATGACCAAATCGTAGGACTGCCAGAGACGGTCCCTGATGGGATTGCTGGAGAACTTTATGAAGCATATCAGCCTTTCTTAGATGTCTATAACGGTTGTGTGCCTTCACCCGCTGTTGACGCTGCTGGAAACACAAAGTATAATCCTTCCCATTTCCCTTGCCTGTCTCATATCTAATAGGTCACAGTGCTGGGCTTGATCTGAAGGGCAGTTCCAATGCAGGTTGTGGCAGAAATCTCGGTCAGATATACGCCCGTGCTATAGAGGCAAATGGCCGTTACGCTATCATGTACTCCGTAAGTTGGTTGAGGCATGAGGGTTCCAATCACACAAAACTAACTTAGAAACAAAGTGGTATATGCCCAAAGACTCCCCTTCTCCCGGACTCGGCCATCGACACGACTGGGAGGGCGTGATCGTCTGGCTAGCAAGCAGTACCAGTACCTCAGCAGATAACATTGTCGCCGTATGCCCATCTGCACATGGAGATTGGAACTGCAGCAAGACCTTCTTCCTCGACGGCACCGGACCACTTATTGCATATTTTAGCATCTGGCCGGTGAACCATCAGTTGGGTATTTCTGTCACGAAAGGTGGACAACAGCCGCTGATTGCATGGGAGAGCTTACCTGGACCGGCAAGAGATGCACTCCAGAATACAGATTTTGGTTCTGCCACAGCTCCATTCAAAGATTCGACCTTTGCTGGCAATGTTGCGAAGGCGACATTTTAGGAAGGATTGCCTAATGTATTTAACCCCTAATGATTTTGAATATACATAGCCGAGAACTAGAATGCCATGTTGGCAAGACTACCGTGATTTTGCTAGCGGTGATATGTCTCATAAACTTGTCAAGCATTGTGACTTTTCTGAGGAAATATAGTATACATACATGAATCCGCATTTCGTAACCTCGTAGACTTGATTATGGTTTGTCTGAGTTGAGGCATTATCAGCTTTCTATTCCTTCACCGATCCTCATGAACGGGCGTGTTATACGTCCAGACCCATATCAAAATATCTGAAAACCTGAGTATTAATTCACGAGCTCTCAAAATTCGCGGTTTTAGCCGAGCGAAGTGGGGCCAAAAAGGGGGTGGGTGGTTTCTAAATCAGACATTTGAGAAAATCTCAGGAGGGACAAATGCGAATATGAACCTTAACTTCTGCTGTGTGAGTGATCAAGACGGTATAGAGCTTAGAGAAACCTCCATCTGTAGCTAGGTAGCTCTTTGCCAAGCAAGTAAATTTTGAAGTGATGTCGAAGGATAACGTATTCAAATACTACTCACTTCACTTAACTAGTCTCATGTACGTTCATGTTATTCTTGAGAAATAAGAACATGACCTTTTCCAAATTTAGGAAACTGAGAAATCTAGTTGCAACTTATAGCTACCGGAAGGGGTATAACTTATGTATCTTCCCATTTCAGTCGTTGTAAAGCATCGTCGCACAAGAAACATAAAACTGATCGCTGATCAAGTGAAACAGCATAAGATCAGTAATATCGAAATTGCGGAGACTACATTACGAGCGGGCAGAACTTTTAGTTTCAGTCGTATATATTCTGTTGGTAGGGAAAGGATGAAGAAATGACAACAACTCAAGTGTGCTTTCCCCAAAACAGGTGCGAAGCAAGCGCACCAACCTGCCCCTTCAAAGATAATATCTGGATACATCCCCAACTCCACCAGCAACATCAACACCAACCCATTAGCATATTCCACTTCAACATAAATCAGTTTATCAGTCATGTACAGCCACACCCTTTTCCGCACCCTCGGCCGCCGCTCCCACCATACAGTCCACCCAACCTCCCCTTCTCCATCCCGCCGCCAACTCACATTCACTCTGGTGGTGGCCGGCTTATGCGTCACCAGCGCCGCCAACACAGCCTATAGCGTGTACTCCATGAGAAAATCTCGATCGTCCGAAGACTTGAAATCCATCATGGCGCTCGTGGACCAAAATCATGAAGAGATTGAAACTTTGCTGGGGGAAGCAACGGTGATTGGGAAGAGAGTGGACAGACTGGAGGCGTGGAATGACTTTTTCGCCGGCCAGAAGTGGGTTAGGGAAAAAGTTAGTGAGTGGAATGAGTTGCAGAAGCAGAGGAAGGAGAGATCTGACCGAGATAATACGGTGGGTGTTGCTTGGTGTCACTTGCTAGGTGTTGGCTGGCTATGCTGATTGAAGGTAGATCGAGAATGGAGGTTCGGAATAGAGACCAAATAAACTTAGTCGAATGAAGTAGACGGGGTAGGAAGTTATGGAGAGGTACACGAGGTATAGTTTAGAACTTCATTGTCTCATTATTCTCGAGGCAACCACTAATATTCATGCAGCTTGTCGGATTGCTAATATTGGTACACTGTTAGGTTTCCAGAGATTATTGGAACCAACATCTTACATATCGAGCATCCATAAATGTTAACATCCAAATTAGGTTTCACCGACCCAACTGCCATCTTGCATTTTCCCTTTTACTTTCTTCTTGGGGCCGCCTTCTTCCATCCAGGTTTCTGCAATACCTTGCTTTGGATCTTCGTCTGGATATCCTAAACTCCGCCGTACTTTTAGAACTTCCTGCCGTATTCGAGTTGTGACTTCTTTCCGTAACGCTTGAGCCTCACTCCCGTACTTCAGTCCATCTGTCAGTTCCCCAAGTTCCCAATCCGTAGATAAGCCCTTCCTAGCAAGTGCCTCTTTTTGTAGTCTCACCAAACGCTGCCACCGTTCTCTCAAATCCCCGAACATTGTCTCCCCATCAACCCTTTCTCCAAATGCTATACGGATACGCTTGCCTGCCCTTGGGACAAATCTGGGAAATTGCCGACTTTCGTGAAAGACTTCTTGATTTCCGTCTATGAAAATTGGCACGATATCTGGCAAGGGCTCGGATTCGAGGATGAGGCGCGAAACCCCCCATTTGAAATAGCGCATGGTTTTCATAGGGTGTTGGTGCACACGACCTTCAGGAAATATATGTACCCATGAGTGTCGACGAGAGAGATAGGCGGACGGTGCCGGGAATATGTCATGGCCCGTTGTAGTATAAGTTAGGACGGAGGAGGAGAAGGGGTCGATCATATCTGGCGAAGTGGGGGAGTCAAATGGTTGTTGAGTTGACTCGTCGCGGGAGGTTTTAGAGAAAGGTTGGGAGGAGAGGAGGCGGATTGCTTGGGTCATGGTAGGTTGGAAGAGACCAGCTTGCGAAGGGGGAGAATAGTCGCCTCTGTGAGTTGGCAGAACTTGTCCTAAGGTAAAGAAGGTAGATAAAGATCTGCAGAGACGTTAGGACATCCCACTGCAGGAAAGCAACTATAGCCATACTTATTCTTGAAACAGATGTCATAACTCCCTAAACTCCATCTATGATTTGAAGGATTGAATGACTGTGAGAATGGCAGTACGCCCCATATTAGGGGGTCATCAACTCTGCCATGCCATTAGCAAATATTACTATAATGGCACTTTTAGAGATCATACATGCTGACATGATTTGAGACTAATATTTACAGCAATCAGTATTCATGCCAGTAGATAAGCATTTGGTTCCCCTACCAGTTATTAAGCCTCTCTGCCTCCCTTCTATATCTCTTCGTCTATCTAGAGTTTCTAAAAAGCCTTCCAGACCAGTCACTTCTATATTATTGAGGCCGTACAGAAATCCTTTCGCGATGGTTGTTATAATGCCCATTGTAGCTGCAGATGTAAACCTCCATGGTAGACTTGGAGCTGCTGGCGCAGGGCCATGAAGAGGCATATTCGCGTCACTCATTATCTGGGATCATATATAAAATGATATTGTAACAAAGAAAACGCCATAAAGCAAGATAGAAGTAATTTTAGAGCAACAGGAGTCCAAATGTAGTGACGTCGGTTCCTGAAATTTGGCAATCATACTTGGCGCCAAGGATCATGGTTCCAGCCTTGACCTTTTTTAGACGTTGAAGTTGGACCTCGAAAATACCCAGAAAGCACCCATAAACACTCGTGAAGTTATATTGGTGGCTTTTGATGCATACAAGTCTCCCTAGTACTGGCCTCTACCATCACTAAAGATTCGATTGATCAATTTTAGACTCTACTCGGACAATAAACGAAACGACTCCCATATTCCACTTTAGCCTAGTCGAAAAGCTGCATCTGCAATACTTACTGCCTGGTTCTTAAGATTTCACACTCGTTCCACACTCCATCAACATCATACCTGAACCCTGCCCATAGCCTCTTATTTCCTGGATACTAGACAGGAGATACCTTTAGCGAGCCTACCTATCACCCTGAGAGCATGTCACACAGTGAGGTACCAACTTAAAGTCTCCTAGTAAACTTACTGACAAACTTTCAGGCAAGCGTAATACGTCTCGTGCAGTTTTTACCTCGTATGAGAGATCACTCGCAAAGTCAGCATGGGGTTCAAATAGTGCTCGCCTCTCAAGAGATTCATTCTTGCCCTTTGCTTCATGCAGACTGTGCTTAATGCCAGCTCAGAATCCGGTATCTTGCACTCACGGAGATATATTCTGTAGAGAATGTGCTCTCAACAACATCTTATCACAGAAGAAAGAGATTAAAAGGTAGGTGTTAAACCATTCTTGGCAAAACTGGGAAACATGTGATATGTACACAAAGAATTTTACTAATATGTTAACTTTAGACTGGAAAAAGCTAGAGAAAAAGAACAAGACGAAGCGAATGAAGACAGGAATCGTGAAGAAGATGAAGCAAAAGAAAGAGCTGTGCAGGATTTTGAAAAAGTCCAAATGGGCTTAGAGGCTAAAGTTGGTGTAGCTGGGAAGCAGATTGTTGGAAGGGAAGACGGAAAGATCATAGTGGAAGAAGACGTCGTAGGAAGCAAGAAAGGAGAGAAGAGAAAGTTCGAATTGGACGAAGACGAATTACTTCGCATTGCCCAAGAGGAAAGAGCTAAGGCGAGGAAAACGATTGACAATGAAAAGGTATGCCACAAATTCATTGTTTGAGATTTCGCCCTTTCCCTGTTGACAAGGCCACAGGCATCAAAAACCACTCTGCCCTCCTTCTGGGTGCCTTCGATAACACCTTCATCCAACACCAACACAACTTTGCATAACATCGCTAAAAAGACGAAATTATCACCCATATGCCCGTCTTCTCCGCCTGATAAGCCACACTATTATTCCCTGCATGGTTTAATCACAGTGCAATTTACCGAGGAGATGGATTCCACGGCCAAAATTAATCAAAGAATCTGTCCATCGTGCAAAAAGGTACTCAGTAACACCTCCAAGGCTATGCTAGCTAAGCCATGCGGACATGTCCTATGTAAAAACTGTGTCACCAAATTCATGACTCCAAGCGGCGTTCAAGATGCTCATGCACCGGAGATAGATCAAACTGCTATGTTATGTTATGTTTGCGAAGTCGATTTGACAGAGAGGAAAATCAAAAGCAAGCAAGAGAACAAATCTGGTCGAGAGCTGATAGTATGTATTTTCCATCCATCCGGTTGTTCTTCCGATATTTTGCAACCGTTCATGCCAGGTACGAATCATGAAGCGCTGACTAGTCACAGATACCTGGCTTAGTTGAAATAAAAAGCGAAGGAACTGGATTTGCAAGTGGTGGGCAAAACAAGGTTGAGAAAATCGGGGTGGCTTTCCAGTGCTAAGAAGCCTGACTGAGACTGTGATGAATATATCACATCTCTATGGGCTAGTGTATGTTTAGCATTGACCATTGATTACTTGGCAAGTTGAATTAGAGCCATATTGTACCCTTAGTTTCCATTTATGGTCTACAGTCTTTTGTACCATAGTCTAATACAATATCTCAAAGTATTTGACACACCACAAATTTGCAATACTGTAATTTATTCTTAATTAAGCTCTTAAAAATTCAATTTATCCAGAAATGAGTAGCGGTGTAACAGTGGTAAAAGTCTTCACAATCTCGGGACAGGTAAATGACTGACTGACTGCCGATTAGAAGTTTAAGCCAAAACTCTTTATGTAACCATTTTGATTGTGATACGCTTCCCTCAGTCTTCTTTTATATTGACTGGAATTTTTATATGCACAAAATAGTCATATTTTAGGATACTGCATATAGTTGTTTGATTTTGGGGTTAATTTCCAGATATCAGTGGTTACATAAGCAAGAGGGGAAAACTTGAAAAACTCCGGATTCCCGACCTGCCTCCGAAATAGCATCCAAGGAATCTCCAGTGATATCACATCGCGATGAGTAACAAACAAGAACTAATTGAATTATCCTTAACTCCAGATGAGGCGAGCAGAATCATACATTCCCATCGCAAAGTTCGTTATGGTAAATGCCCACCCTCCAATCTCTCCATCTCTTCCCCGGATTTCGGTATCTTTTCGAAACTTGTGGACTCTTATGAAACCTAAGCAGCATTCCTACCCAATCGGGGCTTCTGGCTAATACTTCTGAGAAGGGACCGCTTGTTGGCCATGTCGGCAGCGAAAAGTAAAGTGTGATAATAAGCAGCCATGTTTGAACTGCGAAAGCAGAAACCATGCCAATTTGTGCTCATACAACCCGAAGCAACATGGCGGAGAGGCCAAGAAACCAAAAGTGAAGGGGAAGGGGAAGGCTCAAGCCGGATTGCCATTAGATTCGATCTCTGGATTGAAAAGACCTCACTCACCGGATAGTGAGAATTCCCAAAGGAATGATCGGTGGCCTGGTAAGCAATAATACTGGTGCTTTTCCCGCTGATTCAACACTGTCCCAAATGAATCTACTTGAGATATTAGTCACGTACTTATTTTTATCTTCCTAGACGTCCGAATAAATGGAAGAATTAATCAGATATCGGATGAGGAAGAGACAACCGAGTCCCGGTATTTGGGACAAAACAGTATTGCGGCCTTTCTTCGTGAAGAGACAAGGGCTGGAGAGCCATCGCTGGCCGGGGACCAAGACGTTATACGCAAAGATATTATGCCCATTCTGGGACTTCAGATTTCCTCAGCTCCATATCCGTTCATGTCAACAGAACACATGGGTATCATTCGACAAGATATTTCCACGGCTTTACCTTCTGATAGGGATATTCTTAAGTATCCTCACCAAATCAGCATCTTGTTCCCATTTTAACATTGCCACAGAACTTTCCAGATATATAAACAAATAGTGCAGCCTTTCTGGGGTCTTCTGATCGATGTTGAGGATTTTGAATCAAAGCTTTGCACCTATTTAGAAGATAGAGCTTCGAGCTCAAGAAGTTCTCCCTCAAGCAAAGGAGTTTCCCCTGCATGGCTAGGAATGCTTTTCGCAGTTTTGGCTGTTGCCACTAATTATTGTGAGCTCTCATACCATAAAAGAGTAGCCACGAGCCAGTGTTATGGTGAGTCTTATGTGTTGTATTTCTGGTCCATGGAAGCGATGTAGTAATGTGTACTAGTTCATGCTTCATTTCACTGCTTACGATTGTCGAATTACTTAATCCGACCATCGCTTGAATGCATCCAGGCGCTTTTAATCTTAGGATTCGTGCTTTCAAATGATATGAAAGCAGAGGCCTCATGGGCGCTCGTAGGTCTCACATGTAGATTAGCCCAAGCTTTAGGGCTTCATCGTGGCCCGAACGAGAATTCCCGTACGCAAATGCCCGCTGCGAGTGACCTACCTAAAAGGAAATTATGGTAACTCAATTTCCATCAACCCTATTAATGGAAGCTGAATATATTCAGGTGGACTATAGTCTGGCAAGACAGCTTACTTTCACTGTCTTTCGACAGATCCCCAATCGCCACTATGACTAGATGTCAAATACCACTTGACGAACGTGCGATGGTAGACGGTCTCTCTTACACGGAAGCTATGTATCATGTCTGCGCAAAGGTTCTCCAATCATTGAACAATGATAGTAATTCGAGTCCTGACTTCAATCGGATAATAGCTGATTCCATGGAAGTTGAGGGTCTACGTATGCGCGTCAAGCCTTCCTTCAGAGAAAAAGATGACTGTAAGACAGTACAGGATCGCTTGCAGCATTACGCTATTCGTCTCCATACTTCTTTTGTGATCTCTGTCCTATGTCGGCCATCGTTGCGGCGGGGAGAAAATGTTGGCATGACTGATGAGGAAAAGGCAAATTTAGCAGAGATGTGCAAACGAAATCTAGTAGAAACAGTCCGGATGTATCTCAAGATGCACTCCCTATCTGTGATTCCTACACGTTCTTGGGCGTTTACATATCATGGACTATCCTCCGCAGTGCTCTTGGGGATTATTGGTCATACGAAAACAGATCCCGAAGTCAGGCAGCTTCAGGGAGATCTGATATCCGCACTTTCAGCGACGGCCGCAAAGGATCAAAACTCCACACATCTTAATGCTTCAGATAAGGATATAGAGTTGAGCGGCCCATTATCGAGAGCACTCACAGCATTAAAGAACATATATGACCATGGATGGGTGGTGGATAGTAGAGCACCAAACACACCCAAACAGGGTTATCAAGATCAAGATCAAATACAGCAGCAGACTCAAAACCAGACGCAATTTGAAGATCAAGATGCTGCCTTAGCAATGGCTTCCTTGCAGAATGGCCTGATTCCACCGTGTGTATGGTCTGACACCAAAAACTCAATTGCTAACAAGGTCCAGACTAGATTACTCTGTTATGGGAATGCCTGATATGCAATCTGTGGAACAGACTATGAACATGTCGCCGATGGATCTATTTGATTCTATATTCTGGGGTCAGTATGAGTTTTCCTCGACCGGATTTGACATTAAAAGTTTAACAGAACATTACCCTGGGGCCGGGCTGGAGCAAATTGGTTTTGACTATACTCAACAACTATATCCTCAATTTTGAAAAGAAATTGTCAAAAATTGAGAACTGTATTAGCGATTAGGAAGAATACGGAGAAAAAGTCATGATCAGTATTATATAGGAATGACGGCGTCAGACTTCTTCCCCTTTGAAAGGAAGTTGAGCATTTTCTAATCCTCCTTTATTACTAGCAAGTCCACCATGAATACTACATATTATTGAGCATAAAAATATGGAGATTCGCGATTGAGAGGCTCACGATGCCTACTTGATCATAGTCGATTACTAGCTATGGACCTGCCCTCCGAACACACAACGTGACAATTCAGACTCAGCATTCTGTAAACCTCAGTCAATACGTTATAGAGTATGATCGACTGTGAATTGCTGAAAGATTTCCAGTAACTTAGTTCCGGGTTGCTTGAGTTCACCATATGAAATCTAAGTACAACCAAATGTTGTACAATATTCGCCAAGTGATTTGCCCTCTAAACGGCCGCTGGATCATATGTGGCATCCCAGAATTGCGTCTAGTTCTAAAGTATATATACACTCGTTGGGCCGTTCAAAGTATGTCTGAAAGGGGCAAAGGATCTAAGCTATCAAGGTTATATGTGCCTTGTTCCAAAACTTGGGACCCCTAAAGTCAGAACAGACTGTCAGACTTGCAAGCAGGTTGAATCACTCCTCTCCTAATTTATTACTGACGGATTAATGGTAGAATTGAAGTTAGCGTAGGCTTTGAATAGTATACGAGCTGTTAAAGCATAGTTTGGGGGCTAGTAACGTATTCCGCGTCCCGCTTCTTATAAGCACTAGGAATCCAAAACACTGAGGACGAGAGGTGCAGGAGCGTCTCAAACTCGCACTGAAGGTGGCCTCTGGACCAGAATCACGGCTTCCTTCTTAGCCTGCTCTACATCGCATTACAAACCTTAGCTACATATTCCCTTCCCAGGTGATACTTTGAATCTTTGCAGTCTTGCTACTATCGTTGCTTGATTCCGGAACAATATAAAGCATATAGCACTCCTCCTATAACTAGCTTCAAAAGATGTGAAGAGATATATTACCATTTCCGGTGAGCAATCAGCATATCCCATTTGTTATTCATGCTTCGAGATTTGAACCCGACTTTAAGCTTTTGTCTGCACCGCCAATCGGTAAACCCCAAGGTGTTCCTTAATGGGTTTTTCCAAGCCGCGCTCGTATGTCATCGAAAGCCACTTCTTCATCCCCTCCTCGTCCACATCACTATGCACATCCTTTCTATATAGAATTCGATATCCATCATCGGAAGCCCCGTCGTAGGCTCCTCCTGTTCTATATTAATTTGCGACGTCATCCTGTAATTTGCGTCTCAAAATATATATTAACTATGATGAATATTAAAACACCGAGGATTATGATTATAATTTCTTACGTATCTATCGTTAAGTTGCGCAAAGGAGGAAGAGATTAAGGTTCAACGTCAAGGTGGCTAGGCACTACATAAATAGAGGCTATGCGGTGGTGGTAAAAAAGAGAGGCTATATTATTTACGCTTCTCTCCAACTACCAAGTAAATTTCAATCCATGATGTAAGTTTTTTCTCAACCATGACTCGAAGCATTTCCGAATCACCGTCCTGAGAGACGACACATTGTATTGTAATTATTCAGTATCTTCTTATTCAATTCATAATTCTTTCGATTCAGATAGTCGAATCACTTCTTTTACTGTGGGCACTCTTCTATTTATCAACCATTCCTCCCAAACTACCTCTCAGTATTGATGCACTACATAGAAAACCCGGAAACACTTACAATACATTGCAACCACTCCGAGTCTTCAGAGAAAGGTAAACTAACATAAACGCACAACAAATAACAGCCTCATACAGCAATCTCGAGAAAGCAAAACAGCTATTTTATTTCTCATTTTGTATGCAACAGCCTGAAGTCATGTCACGTAGTACAAGTAGGGGAGACGTGTCTCAGCCGCCTGGACCGGAAGAAGATACAGTAGATATGGCTGAACTTATGAATGGAAACATTTTGGAAGCTGGAGATACAGCTACTAATCGAGGCAAAACGGATGTTGTAAGTACGTGGCATTTTCTTTCCAAGCTTAGAGTTTGAGATATGGTAACAATTGATCTAACAAGAAAATAGAAACTGGCGTTGGCAAATCTAGTTACGCAGAGGGTATAAAGACTGCCCGCAACCCAGGTGCACCCAGCGGTCATCTGGGAAACATGGACCGTACCCAGTACGATGGCTTGGTGGCGCAATCAGCATATGAAAGACGTATGCAAGTTGGGAAAACTGGTATTTTCCATAATGTTTCGAAGTCGGGGTCTGTCAGCCAGATACGAAGTAACCAAGGTGGATATTTTCCAGGCTCTGTAAGCCGCATTTCTAGATTCAACTCTCTCTCTCTCTCTCTCTCTTGAAGATAACTACTTGGGCTAACCACACGGGTATACAGTCAAAACGAAGTCACCGTAGTGCTATCGGCTTGCCAGTGATTAACTCACAATCCCAGAGTAGTAGTCAGAACCTGGGGAAAGATCAAAGCCGAAGTCAAGGCAAAAATTCTTTTGCCGGTCTGCAGCGAGAATTCAGTTATGGTAAGAGACCTGAGAGTCAGCATATATATGTTGGGAATTCCAAGTCTCTCCGAGAGAAGCTGGAGGAGCACGAAATAAAAATCAAGTCTACTGCTCCGAAGACAGTAGCTCACCCATTAACAATTACAAAAGAAGATGTAGACATGGCCAACAAGCATGCGACATATAAAGCCATGACTCCATCCGAGAGGTTGAAGCAAGATGAATGGGCCAACAAACTATTTGACACACACACACCATGCCCAGATCGATATACATGGGAACCCGCCGCTGATGGTTACCAGTGTAAGGGTGGGAAGCATTTCATTACTCACCTCCTTGTACAAGAGCTCAAACAGGGTCTATTCATCGTACCATATGGCTCACCAATATGTGAGTCAGATGGAGCAACCAACAAACGCAATGAGGATAACAGCCGCGGCTATATCAAAACCCGCTGGGGGCCATACTATCCACATCCAGATTATGTCAAGATTTTTATGTACAGTGGTCCTCTCGACAAACCGATCCCACATGGTTGTCCAGTCACGCAAGGTGGCGATCCAAGTCCCGAAGACGCCAACGAGACAAATGATGAGCATCGTGGACAATCGCCAGATAAACGCTTGCAATTATGGCTACAGTTTTGTGCTGAGAATGGCTTGGAATTTTCCATGGAACTTGACAATGGGTCGAAAGGTCAGCCACAAATCGGACCCGCAAAACAAGAAATTCTGAAGCAGATCTTGAACGAGAGAGCGAAATCTGCAGCCAAAAATATTGCCAAAGCCGCATCGCAAGCTACTAAAGTACCGGTAGAGTCGCCAACTCAGATGGGAAGAAGAGCAGTGGATATTGGTCGTACTGGTACTTCAAGCCACCAGAGTATTCAGCAAAGCTCAGGGTCACAGACTAGAAGAAATTATCACCCAACTCGAGGTGATTCGACTTATCATAAGTCCTGATAATAACACAATGGGGACCGAATATATGAGGTATTATGCACAATCGAATGAAAGTTAATGATCGCTAGATAGGTTTTATAGAAATAATCGTTGGTCTCTGAACATCCAAGTAATATAAAAGATCTTTGATAGGGGGTCACTCGCTTAACTTGTTAAATTCCGTGTCAACATAGTTGCTGATCTATCCTTAGCTTGAGTGAGATTCAATAGAGAGTAACACATAACCTCCGACTAGAGTAGCTAATCTAATTAGTAGCAAAGCAAATTGTGATTCGAATTTCGGCGATATGGTACGTTCTGTTTCGGTTATATGAAAGTCGTAGGAGCAACTCGTGAGACTGACTGTTTATCACTTTCGTGGCATACATATTTTATAATATCTGGTATTTACTTAAATATAATTCAGTGTTTTACAGACTAAACAAGCAGGACACTAGATATGTGTGCATTACTTGCACCGAAGAAATTTCCAGGACCTCTTACACAATAGCACTACCATTTCCTTTCTAGATTGTCCAACAATTGATTATATAAATGTGGAGATGACTGAAAGCATTATTAAAGAATCCTAACAAAATATCAGAGCAATACTAGCTGTAAAAATACGAATACTAGAATTGGAAACTGTCACAGTATGTGTCTAAACCGATGATTGGGTTAGATCAGGGCGGGTGGCGCCTAATACGATCACACCCGTCCGTTTAAAACCCGACACCCCCAGGTTGCAAACAATTACTAATAATTCAGTGGCACAGCACAGGCTCTAGGCATTGGATACGCCAAACGCCAATTCGGTAAACCTGTAGGTAGATGAGCAAACGTCAACCCAAGCTCAAATTTGACAACGTGTGATGAACCCTTCAATTTACTCGATTATTTGAGGACAAAATAACCGCACGATAAAACACGCACCCAGGAGAAACCCTGTCTATTGTTCCAGATGAACCGAGCTGCCGTTTTGTAATCTTTCGACAGGATGTCAATTGTCACCAATTGTAATCCCTTACTTCTACACTATCGTTAATATGGAAGAAATTTCACAAAATCGGATCCTATCTCATGTATCCAATCAAGGCTCTTCTCTCAGCACTGCGAAAGAACTAGTTCGGTATCGTGCTGCTTGTGATAGATGCCATGGGAAGAAGATTCGTTGCCAGAAGGAACCTGATACAAAAAGTTGTATCGAATGTACCAAACACACGATAGACTGTAGATTCACCATCTTCCGAAAAGACGTCAGGCGACCGCTATCTCCTCAAAGGAAGAAAAGGGCCTCAGTTGAGTCCCAGCTTAATGGTTTGAAGGAACATATAACGGCATCTAGAGAAGGAAGTCACTCACTAATTCCATTTGGAGAAAGCGCAAGAAAGCGCAAATCACCTCTTCCAGATAGTGAGTGAATATGGATCGCCGTAACGTCTTGCTTGAAACCTGAAAGTAACCTAAGCACAGGTTCAGATCCAGATATTGAAAGCCTGGAGACACAATGGCAATCATCCCCGGATCTCTCTACAAGCAACTGGAATTGCAATGACTTGCTTTTGTATCGAGATCTAACAGTTGAAAACTCATTCGACAACCTTGATTTCGGAAATTCTTTTAGTCAACCTCATGCCCCGCAGCCTGGCTGCCCTCCAAATAATTTCGATCAATCCGATGTGCCTCTACCTACATTTGATCCTCTGGATATGGCTCGGATTGATGTCACTCAGCGAGCCTATAATTCAATTGCTGTGCCGGATATGGAGTGCTACGGGTCGAAAGATAGCATAAATCCTCTTCGAATATTTCTTGATCGCCCATGTATTCAGGTACGTATTTTATTTAGGAAATGTAGGAAACACACTACCACTATATTCGACATGTCATATGTATCAAGTGTACTGATTCGGGTTGGTTTCAGAATCTCCAGTTGGATGCACAATCGGAACTGCCAACACTCGTCCTGCCTGGGAAACAACCTCCTAGCCATCAACGAAAAAATCCCAGTTACCCTAAGGAAAACGATAGCAACATCAACATCAATGTAATGTGTCATATGTCTGAGGTTGATCTATTCAGCTCACTGAATAAGTTGAACCTGAATCTCTACAAGCACAAAGCAGTTATTCCGCCTCTATCAGTTCACGATCTCAATTTTGCCAATGACCCAGCGATGAGACAAAACAGAGAAAACTACAAAGGGTATTCTGTAGAGGATACGTTTCAATTCACCCAGGAGTTAGTCGATCTTTATCCTAGTTTCTTTGAGACATTTTTAAGGAATAAATCTATTGTCCCGGCGATATCAGAATTGGCAGGCAAACCGCAAGAAGGAGATTCAGATGCCAACGTTTATCGTCGTACAATAATACAACAAGGAATTTCGACACGAGAACCTCCCGCTCGCACCTTAGCTTCAGTCGATCATTCATCTGTCTTCCTTCTGGTATCCTGTCATACGTGTCTCATTGATATTTGGGAGGACATAGTCCAACACATGAGTCATTGCATCAAGCACGCAGGTACAGATCAGGCAGACGTATTTAATCCACCAGCCTTGAAAATTGGGAAATATACACCACCTCCATCTGTTGCATTCTCTATGCAGATGCTAATGATAATCCAAATGTCTTCGCACCTTTCAGGTCATGCCGATACGCTGGTTACGTGTCTTAAAGGAGTTCGAAGCGAGACTGAAGTTAGACAGTCTGACAATCATGAAATTGTTGCTAATGTCAACATAATGTCACTTTCTGCTGCCAAAGCGGTCCAAGCGAGGGCACATAAAATATCTCATAAACTGATCGAAATCCGAAATGATTTTCTCGATAGCGCTCTCTTTACTTGAGATCGAGACAATATTTAGGAAATGTCTATCAAATGGCTGGATGTACTGAATTTGGTCTGGATGGTCTTGACATCTTGACAGGGAAGAATGCATAATATAAACTCGAAAGTGTTGGCACTAAATTGCGGAGAACTTGTAGAAGTTGAATGAGATGGTCACCGAAGGGGCAGGGGGATGAATTTGAGCTTGTATGAGAGTAAAGAACAAGACTATATATGCTAATTTGGCAAGACATATCTTCTATTACATTGAGAAGTGACAAGAATAAGACGGCTTAGAAAGATAAATACAACGATGCTTCAAACGTTGAATACCCACCCAACTGATACATACACATATATACCGACGAGGAATATACAGCTTCTAAACCTACGAACGTTCCTCATGATCGTCCAAAGGCCAGTTCTCAAGAAACTCTTTCTTCGATGCAGCATCAAGTACCGCGACAGCTTCTGCTTTCACAGATTCATTCTCTTCGAGTGCATCCTCATACCGTTCATTTGAAGTCCAACCATCTGTACTGACCCCAATCCGGTCACGGACTTTCTCCATTTGTACATCGATGTGGTATTGCTCAGCTTCCATACTTATGCACTCAGCTACTTCCTCATCTGTAAAGTCTATCGGGCATGCGGGAGTAATGCTGTCCTTGCTAGCAGTAAGAACTGACCAATTCTGAATGGCACGAATTAATTCTGCTTTAAGAGTGATATTATCGCCCTCCCATGGTGCACTTGCATATTGCTGAAGTTTTTGCTTCGCCATGGTCGATTCTAGTTTGAGAGCGTCGTAATGAATTTTGTTATGTTTGGCTGTAGCAACGAAGTAATAGTAATGAAGCTGCCTTCTGCGATATTGCTCCGAAGCCCCTTCTTGATCTGCTGCGCTCATTCTGTCAAAAGATTCAGGAAGAAATGGTTTCTTGAGGCTGCGTGACACCTCATCTTCAAAATTTTGAAAGGTTCCTGGGATACCAGCTTGAAGTACGAGTGGCAAGATAGATGAGTGCTGCCAGTCTATTACACCTGTGATGGTAAAATTGCCTGACACAAAAAGGTTGTGAGGGTTGAGATCCGGGTGGCGAAGGGTCGGACGTAAAAGGAAATCGTCGTGGGGAACTAGATACGGAGCGATCTGCAAATATTTTTCAACGCTCACTATATGATCTGCTGGAGAAACCTTTTGGTAGTTATATAGCTCTCTATGCGCAACTGTGTGAGGAAGACGGGGACGAGCATGATTTTTGAGCCATGCGAGTTCCTTTACTGTACCAGCAGTAAAGACATCGGCTGGTTCTAGGACTGTTTATTGTATTAGCCATACTGGCTCTAGAGATGAAACTTGGTCCGCGGTCATATTTACATGGGCCATGGGAGACTGGCAATTGTCCCCGACCATCATACCACCATTTCTGTGCAACATTGGGCCCAACGCAGAATTGTGCTGCTCCTAAACCTCCACCTGCAAAATCTACAGTATTGGTACCAGCCTCTAGGTCGTGTTTATGGTATATACTTCCATACGTAGGTAAGGGAATGGAAAATAGTACGGACTCCAATTTCCCTAACTGTGAGAGGATTTTTAATCGTTCTTTTTCCGATATTTCATACCAAATATCTCCTAAATCTCTACCTTTGACCTTCTCCATAATTATGTACTCGGAGCCAACTGCATTATCACTGGTAGTTGAATAATCAAGGATTTTCGGGGCCGGTACTCCATATGATCTAAAAAGGTTGATGGTCGCTACTTCACTGGCTACAGTAAAATGTTTTGGGTACGTTGAGGGGTATGGAAGTCGTGCGATCACCGAGATGCCATCGATAGACACCTCAAAAGATCTATTGAAACCCCCTTCGGCAAGCTTAGAGATACTGTGGACCTCTGTTAAATCTTTGTGGACGGCAGCCGCAGCAGCTTTCTTGAGCTCAGTAACGTCGAAGTTTAAGACTCGCTCTTGAAGTCGAAGAGATTCGTTATATCTATAAAGTGCAGCCATTAGTATCGCATGTATCAATATTCTCTTAAGCTTACATCCATCTACCAGAGGTATAGTGAAAAGGTTCCATAGTGGAGCCTTCATTATTGTGTGTATGTACATGCAGAGTCCCAAGACACCTGAAGCTCCAGGAAGTCCGTGATATACATAGATGAAAGACATGGCGCAAGGCGCGGGAACTATTCATGAAGAGGTATTAGACGTTCTAGCTGTTCAACAGAACGCGTAAATCCACAATACAGCAGCGCACCCTAGATACCTCGTAGGTAGAATTAGTGATACATTTTAGGCGACCTGAGGGTTACGTGCAAAAGCGCGTTCAGATATAGGGCGGTATGATAGACGCGTTAAGATACTTACAACCACTTGGCACATCAAAGCTTTAAGGTTGAAAATCTGCAAGAAAATAATGACCTAATTTTAATAGTGAAGTAAATAAGCGTGAGTACTATTGTAATAAGTAGTTGGGACAGGCCCGGAGAATCATAACGGAGGTTCGGATTTTAGAGCGATGGTCCGGTCGAATGAAAGTGCTCGCTACGCCATAAACTTTGCTGACAGCCTACCGTCAGTCCCCAGTTCTATATTTCTGTCCTTTGACCTGACTTCCATCATCAACTAGCAATCAGCCATGAATAGCAGTTCGCATAAACGAGATTTGAATCCGAAGTCCAATCATCAGAATATGGAGCCTTCATCGTCCGTCGTACCGGAAGAATTTGCTAGCACGAAACCTGTGTTGAAAACCAGCAGGCAAAGATTTAAGCCTCAGCTCTCTTGTACTCTATGCAGAAGTAAAAAGTAGGCACCTCTATTTCAATTTTGCCCCGCTGCATTCGATTGCTTTTGAAATTATTCAGAAGTACAGTACAAATTGAATGAACGAACTGGAGTTTCGCTTATGAACATGTCAAAAATATGAACAACAACCTTAGCTTATTTTAGCAACTGAGTTTCACCAATACCAACCCAAAATACAACTATAATTCTAACTTGCCGCTTTAGACTTAAATGCGATAGGGGAACTCCTTGCGATAACTGTACCAAGAGAAATTTGGCAGCGAGTTGTACATTTGTACATGCGGCGATAGTTCGCGGGAAGCCAGCTCCGGTTCAAAGATCCGCCAATGGTGGACACAACCCAAAAGACATGCACAATAGGATCAGACATCTAGAAGAGCTTGTCGTATCTCTCATGCAACAGCATCCTTCAGCTGCGCCATATCCTGTTACCCTTACAGCAGCTAACAGTGAAACCAATCCAGCCAAGCCGGTTTCTAACATATCAGTTCCGATTAAGACCACTGCACTAGATAATACTTCTAGTTCTCTAGGGCTGATGACAATCGAGAATAATCAGTCCAACTATATTGGCGGCTCCCATTGGGCAGCCATTCTCGAGAGTGTAAATTCCATCACCGATTACCTCTACCATGCTAACAGGTACCATCCCAGATTTCTGGTTTGAAAGAGTCAACGGACTACAAAGACTTGTCCAATGAGGATACAGAAAAATGCACTGAGCCCAAAACCTCAGGGCCGTTACTACTTGTTGGGGCTATTAGAAAAGCTACGAGAGCAGAAATTCTGGCTTCTATTCCTACCAGATCTGTTGTGGACAGGTTGATTTCTGAAATACTCAATGATAATGCATCTATCCCAGGTAAATGAAATGATTTAGCTGATTCGTACCACTGTACTAAGAATTATTCAGTGCCAATACATTGTGATGCTTTTAAAAGAGAGGTAAGGAAATCCCAGGACTATTTCAGAAGTAATTGACCTTGGTAGTACGAACAATTCTGGATGCATCCCAATGACACTCCCATCATGTGGATCGGTCTGTTCTACGCGGTCATGTGTCTTGCTATCAATAAGTGAGTGGCTTTCTTTCTCTAAGAGTCTTTCCGACATTAGAAGATTTACGGGCTTTTGCTCTTGAGACTTTAATGAGAAGCGTGTAAGCGCCAACAGCAATTGATGACTGAAGTCTAGCATCAATTCTCTAAATACTATGTTTATATTGAACAAAAACTAATGACGGCTTGTCATGAACAGACAAATCCTTGAAGGCACCGCTTCGTCTCCTATCTTCCCTGCTCTCCTGGATCCGCAAATGACTAGGGATTTGTTCAACGAGAAAACAGCACAGTGCCTTATACTTGGGAACTATACAGAACCATCTAGATATACAGTGGGAACTCTCCTAATCTATGCATGGAATGAGCACTGTATAGACCCAGAAGGTATGAAAATATGCCTGTCGAATAATAACCATCAGATGACTCATTAAGTTTGATTAGCTCAAGTAGGGGTATGGATGATAATGGGTCTGGTCGTTCGAGCCGGATTACGACTTGGCTATCACCGTGACCCATCTCATTATCCGAAAATTTCAGCATTTCAGGGCGAAAATCAACGTCGGCTCTGGCTACTCATCCTGCATATGGACATCGTCCTTTCATGCCAGGTGGGGCTTCCACGGATGTTGACAGAAGAGATGTATGACACAAAACCTCCTCGAAATCTCCTAGATTCGGATTTCAACGAAGATACGGATGTACTGCCAAATTCAAGACCTCAAGATACATTAACGCCTCATGGATTTTTGCTCCTCACACATGGAGTAACAGAGACCTTTGCAAAGATAGTTGACCAGACCAACTCTACTACCCCAACTCCTTATGATGAAGTTATGAGGCTAGACAGGCTTCTACACGAGACATACTCACAAATACCGAATACAATGAAACTCCGCAGCATAGAAGATCTTAAAAGCGGCCCTCCGGATTTAATTAAGGGTAGATTTGCTGCAGATATTCTTTTTCAGAAAGGACGTTGCGTTTTGCATCGAAAATTTCTCGTCCCACCCAAAACATCAACTACCCAGCAGTACCTATATTCTATAAAGTCATGCGTAGACTCGGCTATGGCCATACTAAAGATGCAAGATTATATTTGGGCCGAAACAAAATCTGATGACCCTCTATACGAATATAAGTGGAAATGCACAACTATGATGGCCCAGGATTTCCTTCTTGCAGCTATGGTGATATGTCTTCATCTCAGCAACAGCATTGATGCAAGCAATTTCGAAAGCTTCGTAGATCTTGCACAAGAGCAAGGAAAATACCCCATTTTATGGACGAAAGATGAAATGATCAAGGCACTGGAAAGCTCTTATCGAATGTGGAATGCGTCTAGAAATGATTCGAAGCGAGCTCTGAAGGCTTCAAGGGCCCTAAAATCGATCTTAATCAAGGTGAGAAAAACGACCACAAATCAACAATCATTTGCTCCCTTAGATATCACTGAATATCCATTCCAAAACGGATCCATAGTTATGCAACCGCTCGGAGACACTGGTAAATCTAAATCACCCAACCAAAACCCAGTGATCTCACCATTTGCCGCGTCAACAACCTCGTCCTCGCCCTGGATAAGTGACAGCTCAAACTCCTGGAAATTTATATCTCAGCCTGGAAATGAATATGATTCTTCGTATTCCGTCGTAGACGACATCGTGAATGCGCCCATGGAGTTTGATTGGGTACCTCATCCGTTAATTAAACCTTTATGTAGCTTGCAGTACTAACGCCTGATACAGGACTTCTTTGACACGCATTTACAGCAAAACCACGGTCACGAACTTGCACCGTCAGAATCTTGGAACAGCTTTGCAAACCAGGATTCTAATATCATTAGTTTTCCAGATTTGAATCCTAATCCTGATTCTTGAAAGTGGAATCTATAGTCTATCGAGTAAGAATTGTGAAGATGTGGTCCAGTTTCTAACGAGCCTGAACTTTCATTGAGAAACGGCTCTGTATCTTTACTAAACCTTTGAAGTGGGCTGTAACATATGTTGTATCAATATACTATAGGTCTCAGGTCGTGGAGCGGAATCTGTAAATCTGTCAATGAACGTCACTTGTGAAAAAAGGACTTGATAAAACTCAGTATTTGTGGTGCTATTCTGCAAACTGTACTTCTGAAGTTTGGGTCTATTTTTGCGCAGCAGCTAGTGGACAATGATAAACAGGGGTTTTCGCATAATGTTACTGGTACCATATCAATACCTCACACTTGCTTAATCAGATATGCCCCAGTTCCTCATCACAAGAATAAAACTTCAGTTACACTCTGTCGCATGTAGCATCTACTTCTTATGAAAAACTAATCTTTAAGAGCCTTTTCACGGATCTAGTAGCTTCTCGGCGCAAATACGCACATATATTAGCCGTCCACGTAAATTCACCAGTAGCCCATATTTTCTCACGCCCAGCTGACACATTTTGCTCATTGCCTTCTGTTCCACACTTTTTAGTCTCTTTCTCTAATTCTTATTGTCTATTCAGCTCCATCTGTAGTCTATCCTTTTGTGCCATCGCGTTCAACCCCTATAATATTGGTCTGGCTTATGTGCGGGCAGTGGAGTGCTTCATGAGATGTTTCCACGCTCCAAATTGCAAGGAACACCGGAATACGAAGATCGCTCATTGGTCAAAGTTTGTTTATGCAGTGGCATAATGAAGATTGGAAAACTGGTCGAAATCAGCATGATCGTTGTCCTGCCCCTCACCCTATCCCCATCTCCTAGGTTCGGCTCTGAATCAAGACGGAGAGTTTCGAAAGATTTGAGCGACAACAGATATGTGATCTGATCTTTTGGCTGAGAGCGAAAAATTCACGGCACTATGTGATTGTTCCAATGCTATATAAAGTGACGATATGCTTCTGGTAGATAAAAGTTTGTACCGAAAGGGAGTTGGAACCCGTGATATACAACTACATCTAGTCGACAGCCGAAATATGATAGTGACGGATCCATGAACATTGCTGAGATCGTCCATTTTTCACCAGAGCTTTTTGTCAAAGCTGATTGAATCGATGATATCTAGCCCTGGAAGTTAGGCATAGGTTCGAAGGTGATTCATTATTCTTTAAACATATGATGCTGCTCTATTTAGTAGATGCGGATAGAGAAGAGGTCCAGATCATTTAAAATATTTTACATAGGTGAGGTACAGAATCCAACCGAGAAGAAGTTATTCTTTACAACGCTATCAAATAGAATGAAAAGCTATCTATAGACCCATTTTCTAGATCTAGTGCATTGGGGACTAAAGTGCGAAGAAAGACTTTGCTGTGCGCAACTTTGGGAAATGGGTCGGCTGTGCAGCCTCACGGAAAACACTAAGCTCTTAACTAATCTAGAAGAAGAGGAATTCTATATACAAGTCATTGAGTCCATTAAACTGAGTATTGGTTTTCTGGTTAAGATTAAATTGTGTTATAAGTTCTTTTTAAAAAAAGAAAGAAAAGAAAAGAAAATCAAAGGGGGACAAAGCTACAAATCCACTATGGTTTGGGTCTTGATGGGAGTCTAGCATTAATTTCTTCTTAGTACGGGCACTGCTAACTCTAATTAATCTGTAGGCTTCTAATCGAGCGGCTTAAGACACCACCAGTCGCAAGTGTGAAGCTCAAAGGGATGAAAGCGGTTCATTACAGATATTCCCCGACACCAATGTAGACTCAAAGCCCTAGCTAACCCGCTCTTAATGCGGTTCCTCACTTGCTCTTGATCCTTAATTTGACTTTCGATAATTGGAGATGGTTGGTTGAGATATTACTCTGGGTTACTTGGTACGGTTTGGTATTCATCAGTCTTCATCAAACCAAAGCAATTTCGATTCGTTGTCTACTTAACAGGAAACACGGCTTGTTTTGACCGTCGGGAAACTTCCCCCACGGGAAAGATAGAAGGTCTCAAGGGGGTTCAAACGATTTCTTTTTTTTTGAGAAATACACATGTTAGGATTCTGAGGTTAGGAGTTCTTGCTCATAACAATGAAATATTCGGTACGGGCCTGGTGTGCTTCGTTTCCTGGTGTGATCCATGACCGATGACTAACAAAACCAACCATCCATAGGACACCCGCATAACACAGAAATTCTGGAGAAGCCATCTTTTATTGCAGATGCAAGGAATTCTATTTCAATGCACGGAAAATTACCATCTCAGGATAAAGACCTCGAGCTCCGGGTTACAAGGGGCCAAAGTGACCTAGGATTACATATCAACCTGAGCGAGCCGTTTTCGGTATGGGTGATATTGTTCCGTGACTCTGGATGGACCTGACACCGAGATTTACGCTTGGCTACCATCGAGCGGGCTCTCTTGGCCAAGACACCAAGTTAAATATGTTTGAAGAGGTCGATTCGTGGTATTAGAGGAAGTTGTGACGCCGTGGTAGGGACGTATTGTGGATGTGGTCAGGTAGTCAGCCACTTACCGGCCTGAAGTCACCTGGAAGGTCAGAGACCACTACTACTGACCGAGGACACCGGAGACAAAGAAAACGTCCCTTCCACCAAATTCGTGTATCCATGAGGAGACCACCTGAGTAAGGACTTGGCGTGTAGTCCCGCGATGCAACCCATTAACTAGATTGTCGGTATTTGCTTCTATTTATAATCCATCCAAGTGTCAAGTTCAAACTTGACGTGCTATTTGTAGAGTTGATAAATGAAAAAGCGTATATTGTGATTCTCCAAAGTTCGTGCATTATGGGGTGCTCCAATGACGGGAACAACAGATATTGCCGATCCGGCAAAGCTGCCGGGACTTGGCATGCTCTAATCAGCCTCAAATGTTTAATCTACATAAACGAGCTTTTCGTCTATTTTTGTCACCAATTATATTGTCAATCAACAGCTGAGCGAGTGGTCACCTTTACCCGTTGGTCTAGTTTGTGCCTGCATCCCCGATGCAATGGTGGTGACACGACGTTCGATTCTATCGCCAATCGAAGCTTGACCTTTTTGCTCGGAATCCGGCAAAGGAGCTCGATGTTTTGGGGGGAGCATCTCCTTTACTCAGGATCACGGAATAAGCTTAATCACTAGGCGATGATGTTCCTCGTTTTTGAGCTGGAAATAAGTGTATCACGATCGATACTAAGTTAGAAGGGTATCACAAAAAGCCATTTCCTTTCCGAAGTTGTTGGTTTAGGTCCACGAGTTCAATAAGTAAGTGGCCACACACCAACTGCGTGGTATTATACCAAGACCACAGATATGAAGCCAAGGTATGCTTCTCGGAGCATGTTCTAAAAATACAATCTATGAGGAGACTCAAGGCCAAAGATTCGCAATTCAATTGAATTTAGACCACGTTCTACCTGCATGGCGTGAACACTTCACACAAGCTTTCCCAGGGTAAGATCGGCTGACCGTGTACCGCTTTCCAGATATGTTCAAAGGTAATAGCGATAAGACGAAAAAGTCCAGATGCTCGAATCCAATAGTTACAGTCTCGTATTGTGGTTTAGGCAGGGTCACCTAGCTGTTTATATTGCTGGCGGGCTTTCAATTTTATTGGGACGCCACAAATAAGCCTCTGAATCTGCTCTCGTTCCACCCTCTACGTTAAAGAGTATATAGAGACACACAAGTCCCCATTTTCAAGCAATTGATCTACATAATTCATCACCATACCCGGTCGTCTCAGCCTTAACCTAAGATACAGCACGATTACAAATATGCTTGCGAACCTACTCGTTGTGGCTCTCGCCTCCGTTGCGACGGCGACTGCTATTCCAGCAACTCAGGCTGCAGCAGTAGCCCCAGATCCAAGTCAGGTGTATCTGAAAGGTATCGCATACGGAGGAACCGGTTGCCCACAAGGCACCGTTGGAACATACATTTCGTCCGATAGACAAACGTGAATACCATCCCTTGATTTCGGAATTTTCCAACTAACGCAGAAAGCTTTACATTGATCTTCGACTCCTATGTTGCCTCCATCGGGCCTGGAGTATCAATCACCGAGTCCAGAAAAAACTGTCAAATCAATCTCAACCTACAATACCCAGGCGGTTTCCAGTACAGCATCCTGAACACTGTATTCCGAGGCTATATCGGCATCGACAAAGGAATCACCGCAACCCAATCAGCCACCTACTACTTTTCAGGTCGTAAGTCCCCCAGCATCATACCCTAGGAGTGGAGATGTATTTACAGAATTCACAGAAACTGGCCAGACCAAGACGTCAACTAGCTTCTACGGCCCGATGTCAAAAGACTATGCCATCTCAGACGCCGACGATCTCACATCCACTATCTGGTCCCCTTGCGGCGCCCCAATTGCGCTCAACATCGACTCTGCTGTCCTGCTTCGTTCTTCAGTCGCTGGTGCTTCTGGCCAGATTACAGATGATTCTATTGATGGCAAGATTACTTTTGTTACCGGTGTGCAATGGCAGAAGTGCTAGAAAGCAGGTAAAGGTTCGGAATGAAGAAATGGGCCGCCACTGTTTTGCTCGGTCGCCGGATTTTACATATTTTTCTGGCGAGTAGGTGGAGCTTGCAATGGTAATTGCTTGGTCCAATTAGTTTCTCGGTAGTTTGCAGTGTTTTATACAGGTCTTTTGATGTGGACTTTGCTTTTATATTTATATGTGATCACGTGGTAAATTGTCATGTTTTATTGGTCAGTGTGTCCCCTGAACAAGATTCGCTTATTTTATTGTCGATTCGCATCTCCATATCAACCAAACTAAAGGTCATATTCGGGAACTCCAAATATGAAAACGATATGGCCAGCGATTATGCTTCATAGAAATCAGGTCCAAGTTTTGGGAGAAAAGGAAAAAATTCTGCTTCGTCGAGTATAAAATCCAGTTTCTCACAAGCACTCTCACCGTCAATTCTAGACTAATGTAGGAGGTATGACCGACAAGATGTGGTGCGTGGTGTTCGCCATCGCAGAGGAGCTTGCAGTTTAAGTGATTTCTATACTGTTATATAGGATGAAGAGGAGATCTAAAAAGATCCCCCTGGGAATATACTGAGACAGATGGATAGAGTAGGTTAGTCCAACTGCCCGGAAAAATCCCAGCCAGGATTAGTACAGTAAGGATAGGTTAGTTACAGCACAATCAAGGGTGGGGACAGGTCCGGATCTACACTATCTTCTGGAGAGTAGGGCTTGATCACGTGAATATAAATATATATATGTACTGCAAAGAAGGCTACAGTAATTAACACTGTTCACTGTTGAACTAATATACAGTATATACATACAATACATGTACTGTACTATACAGTACTGTACATTCGTGCGCTGTGCCGCCAGCCAATCCCAAGTTACTCCTTGCGCCGTATACACGAGCACGAGGCTGAAAACCAATAAGCGAACAACAAATCTACAAGGTTTAATATATAGTTCTAGGCCAGCCTTGACCCTCTGAGTTTTTGACAACTGTCGGGTTTCCTGGAGTTAAGTAAGGTAAGCTGCACGACCACCTGATAGAGGCAGCATATCTTTCCAGTAGTACTCTACGTCTTCTTTGCGGTAGTAATTACGATCTGCAACTCGAGCTTTGCAGTTAATAATATGCCATCAACGTCTAGCCCTGAGAACCTGACGGCCGGCGCATCATCGAGTAGCTCAGCTGGAGGCACACAACGGACAACATATACAGCTGCGGGTGATTTAGCGGTCAACTTGAACCCTCTGGAGAAGACGATTTCATGCGTTTCCTGCAGGAAAAGAAAACTGAAATGTGACCGTGTCAAGCCCTGTTGCGGAACATGCACTCGTTTGAGGCACGAATGCGAATACCCTGAGCGGAGAAGAAATGTTATTTCTAGACGGCGGAATATGAAGGAGCTTGAGGAGCGATTGGGTATACCATTTGTTCTAGGCAGAAGAAATTGTAGCTGACAATTGATAGCTCAAGTTGAAACAAAGCTTGTTGGGGAGACATCGAATAATACCCTTCCGAACAATAGTCCAAATAAGGAGCCCGACTGGAATGATTTTCCTATTAGTATGGATATGGATATAAATATGGGCATGAATATAGACTTCGGAAATGATGCATTTATGGACCTACCAAATCCTGTACAGGATTTCGCCTTTCAGGTGGACCAAATACAATCAGAAAATATATATTCTCAGGAGATGGTTGCTCTAGGCCTAGAGGAGGCATTGCCGCCAGATGAAATGATAGAAGAACTGTATGAGTCACTAAACTACCTTGGCCGTGTACTAGCTCACATATGCAGGCATCAAGTTTACTTCGATAAGGTTCACCAGCAAATGCCGATGATACATAAACAACGATACCTGGCATCTTTGAATCTCCCACCGCATATGAGACCTTCAATATGTCTTCGTTACATTATTTGGGCTACGGCAGCTACTCTGGTTGATAGATACTCTCAATACGATGATGTTTTCTATAAACGTGCGAGGAAATACTTAGAGCAAGCGGAAATGAAGGTTGAGAATGATTTCATATTATCAAAACCATGCTAAAATGGTGTAGGGACACGGAGAGACTTTCGTTACTGTTTCAATAGCACAGGCGTGGGCTTTACTTGCCAACTACGAGGCTAAGAAGACTTACTTCACACGCGCCTGGATGAGCTCAGGAAGATTAATAAGACTGTGCCTAATGCTGGGTTTAGATCGTTTAGATGGCAAAGTATCAGGCATCAAACAGATACTTCAGCCTTGCAAAGACTTGATCGAATTAGAGGAACGTCGTAGAACGTTTTGGTTTGCATTCTACAATGACAGATGGGCGAGCTGTGGTACTGGCTGGGTAAGTCTCATTTTCAATTTCTCTTTGTTTGAATGCTGTTGGGCATCACGCATTAGCTGTTTATGATCACTTTCTCGGGAAATCTTGAATCCCATACCTCCAATCAAATCTCTCCTAATAGTTCAGTGCTAATTCGCCGAAAGCCGATGATGATAGATGAGAGCTTGGTAAGCTAGAGTTCCGCTTGGTCCACGATCATATATCTAATATACTCTAGATCATGACGAACCTCCCCTCCTCTGAGGGAGCCTATGAGCTAGGTACAATAGAGACATCTATTTCTCTTAAAGAAGCCTTGAGTCCAGCTGGAATCGGTAGACTTTCATCTTTTGGTGGAGTCATACTCTCTGCTTGTCTTTTCGGGCATAATTATGAGCATCTTCATCTACAAGGTTCAGATGAACGCCCCGACGATCTTATCAATGGGGATTTCTGGAAGCGGCATCGCAAGATGGACAATGACTTATCAAATACGTTCATGTTTCTTCCGGATCATCTCAGATTACCTAGTGGCATTCGAGACTTGAATGTTGTGTTTCTTCATATGAATATTCATGCATCTACCATTTGTTTGCACCAAGCTGCTGTTGCGACTGCAGAAAAGAAGCGGCTTGACCGCAGTTTCATTAAGAGGTGCCAGACACGATGCCTAATGGCTGCCGAAGAGATAGCCTCGACCATGAGGTTAATAACCCACATGGACGCCACGTATATGAACTCATGGATGGGATTTTGCTTATATGTGGCATCTGGCGTATTTATTCAGGATTTGGTGAATGATACGGAACGGGTCGAGAGTCGCAACAGTCTTGAATTTCTTCTCGCCGCAATGAACGCAATTGGAAGCAAGGTAAGTCAAGTTTTCAAGATTTCAGTTTTGGTCATGTCATTTCATCCTCTCGAAAACCCTTAACTTCTTTTCCCCCCTCTTTCTCCTTTCTCAGCTTCAAATATTTAAGGGGAAACGCCTTTGTTTTCTCCAAAAGAATGTTTTTATCAGAGACATTGAACAATACTAATTACTGCGCAATAGCATTCAACTACTGCACATTTCACTGTGCAGGTAGAACTTGATATCGAGAGCAGCGGCATCAATGTTAGCAAGTCGCGCGTCTACGGAAACATTGATGGTCCATCTTTGAGAGAATGTTTGTCAAGAACCCAACCTTCGTTCTTACTGCCAGGATCGCACACTGGTCCCTACGTTGGCCTTTATGAAAATCAGACAGAGGCCTCGGGGCTCGGTAGATCGACTAATTTTGGAAGGAGTTCCGAAGGGCAACCAGATTTGAAGGTGACCCCAATTTATGGGATTCAGCCTGTTAATGATTCGACTCATCAGGTGTCTTCAATCTTTGACCCAAGTTGGAATTCTTCTCACGAGTCATCTCACAGTCAAGCACTTGTTCCTACAAGTGCAGATTCTATTGAAGCTTTGCCATCTGCTTCTGTTGACCGTGAGCGAAAAGAAGGTGTCCATGGGAAAGCAAGATGGACCACATCCGAAACTTGTAGCGGCAAAGCTGGCCCTGATAAAAGCTCGGCGGCAGCATCACCCCAGGCTCCAAGCAACGATGGCGTGTACAATGATTCGATTTCACACCCTGGTGGTACCCAGGAAAACTGGGTTTTTGAAGCCACGATGCCAGTTAATATGTGCCCTTATTCAACCCTCTGATTCTTGCCAGACATTCTATGCCACCGCATCGTTGGTATAGATGAATGAGTACTTTGTACTATAACTCGGCAGAACTGAAATACCTCTCACCCCAATTATCCCAATCCTCAGATTCTTAAGTACCTCATCCAGAACTTCCCACCCGACTGGAAATAGCAAAATGATAGAGTTTTATCAATATCCTGCTTGATTCACCGCTAGAACATGCAGGAGTAGCCATAAAGTGCCGAAGGTTCATGGTGCACCGAGTGGAATGGACGCTTTAGGAAATATACTGGGGTACTCAATCTCTACTTTGAATATGTAGAAACTGTAAAACAAAGGATGTATTATATCGCACTATATAAATAGACCCCACTCCCTTCCGACATAGTGTATAGAGAAATAGACTCATCACTCTTATCGCCAATTCTTCAAAAGCTGCCCAACAAAGAAATGAATTATTTGTGAGGAATTGGTGGGTGCTTGTTGCCTTCTCTGAATGTGTAAAAAAGTGTCTTTGGTACAAATGACTTTCAGAAAACTCGAAAAAAAAATTCTATATGTAACCTCCAAAACCGAACAAATGGATTTACAGGGTTTGCTCTAGTCAATGGCAATCACCCAGTTCCAAAGACAGCTACCACGGAGTCAGATGTCGAAGGACTTGGATGAAACCACCTACGAAGTGTGTTAGTCTTAGAAAAAGGGCAAGGCGCATTTGGCCCGTGTATCTTCAAGACTTACCAAGATGAAATCCAAGATGCTTTGAAATTCACAGTAATGCGAGCCTGCATTTTTATCATCGTTTTCTGTTAAATTATTCCCCTCATCTCCAGAGACTCATATGTTAGTAATAATAATACGCGGGCTAGTCATTGAACATCCACCTCCTCGTTGTCCATCGTATTATTGCTGGCCTGTCCTGGTGTTATGTCCCCGGCCAGGTCAAATTGGAAAGATTTGTAAAAAAAAAAGCCACAGTGGAGGATGACAGCCTATTCAGGGGTTGGGCAAGTAGGTCTCGTACCACACAGCAAATAAGTAGTGCTCAGATTTCCTTTCCAGAGGCGCTTAACGGACTGGCCAACAGAATTACCCTTCAATGATATCTTTGGCCCACTCTCGGCTTATTCAAAGTGAGATATTAGCTAAGCCTAGTCACGCACTAGCTCGGTTATGAGGCTGAGTTGCTAGGGTCAGGTCTGCGAACCGGTCAGTTGGAAGACCCTACCCTTGCTGGCGTGTAGTTCCCAGAATAGTTTCTATGGCAGATCTAGCTTGTGGTGTAGAAAACCTATGTGGTGAGCCTGATACACAACGTATATAGTCGTGGTGTAAATCCACATGGTTTCAGGTTCATCTGATCATCTACATCTCCTTTTATCACTATTATCCAGGTTATTTGTTAGTGGCTTTCTACATCCGTTACTCTAATTGCCCCTTCTTTCTGCACGTTCTCGATTCAATATATATACGTTCTCCTTTGTACAAGATGATTACGCCCAATATTTCGTTCGCTCTTGTGGCACTTCTCGCAAACACAGCTTTGGCATTACCAGCAATTGGTCGACGGGATACTGCTACAGCGGGTGCAATAGCTGAGATTGCGGGCATCGCTCCTCCACCTGGAGGCAACCCTCCAACGCAATCCGTTTCCACGACACAGACAGCTGTTATACAAACAACACCAACCCCATCAACCACCACGGGAACAATCACGAGGCCATCTTCGGAACCTCAGGGTGAGGGTAAAGATTCAGGATCCCAAGCACCGGCACCAGCACAGCCGGGCTTAACCCTTTATCAAAAACTCGCTCTGGCACCAAACGCCGTGGCACGTCAGGCACTTCTCAAAGATGAAGACATGATATTCAAATTTGACAATCCTCTTCAGAAAGAGGGACTTGCAACTGGGGAGGGGGGTTCGATTGTTCGTGCAGACCATGCTACTTTCCCTGCTCTTGTAGGCCAAGGAGGTTCTCTGGCCATCGGGTTCCTCGGTCCATGCGGTTTCAACACTCCTCATGTACATCCTCGAGCTGCGGAACTCAATCTCGTCATTGAGGGCCATCTTTTCGCGAATGTCGTCAATGAGAACGGTGCAAGATTTATAAATCATACCCTAGGGAAGTATGAGATGACGGTCTTTCCTCAGGGAGCTGTCCACACTGAATTCAATCCTGATTGCACGCCTTCTGTCTTTGTTGCAGCCTTCCCGCATGAAGATGTAAGTATCCCCCGTTCCATACTTTATGTCAAAGAGGCAAACATACTAACACTTCACTTTAGCCTGGAGTTGGACAAATCGCTCAAGAGTACTTCGGTCTTACGAATGAGATCGTCAAGGGCTCACTAGGTGGAGAGGTGTCAGTCGATGGTGCCAAGATCGACGCCTTCCGGTCGAAAATCCCCGAGAATGTCGCCAAAGGTGTTGATAGCTGTCTTCAACGCTGTGGCATTCCCAAGAGGTGAAGCCGAGGGCTTTGAACATCTTGTCCATTGATATTTTGATTTATTTTGATAGCGTTTAGCGTGCATCTTAGAATTAGAGGCTTCAGAAAGAAGCTCATGGATAACGAATTTAAGAACTTAATGTAGTATTGCTAGATTCGATAGAATATCGAAATAATAATATATATACCCAGATTTCAGATAAAGTCTAACCACATACCGATGTATCGTGCCATGATATGAAAAAAAATTGGTTATCTCGGTGACATCATAAAGCTTTGGTGTTGAATACTTGAGATTCAATCACTCATTTTCAAGCGTTCTTAATCAACTACCGTATCCACAATACATAAGCACTTTCGTCTGTATGAATAAGACTAGCAACCAAATCTACTTCCTCGGCTGCTCATACATTCCGGCAACCTATATCATCTCCCTCAATCCTCTTCCTTCCCCTACCCTTTGGCACGAAACAACCGAGATCAAGAACCCCACTCGTTTCAAATGCAAATACATTAAATGGCGAGCTACATTATTGTCTTCAAGATTTCTTTTGGGGGGGGTTTTCTTTTTCTGTGGCGACAAAGTCAGTAAACAAAGTATACTCAGCCATAGCATATCAACACAAACCACTTCAAATACTAAATTGTAAATATTGTGTGTTCCGATCACGGAACAAAAAACCCCCATGAAGCACAGAAAAAGTAAAGTATCACACATGGAAGCAAATACAAAAGCTTCACTATCTAAAAAAGAATTGCGGCAACAAGAATCCCCAGCACCACTTTCCCCTTCCCTTCAGGTCTTTAATTTTTTTTCTTTTCCCCCCTTCCCATCCTTCCACGTATATGAGTTGAGTCACAGATGCCGGCTGGCAAATTGTCCCCTAATTTGGGGTCCATTAGTGTAAGTTTCATTGTGTGTGTGTGTGTGTGTGTGTTTTGGTGTTTTGGTGTTTTGGTGTCTTTTTTTCGTAGGGCCATTTTAAGAAAAGCCCGGGTTCTAGTTTCATAAACTAATGAATTTAATCTTTATATATATATATATATATAGGTAGCGGTGTTAGCACGAGAGATTCCGATTTTTTTCTGATACATATTTTAAGAGATATTTCTCTCGTCCCCGGTTCAAGTGAGTGAGAATGACAGAAAAAGACTATGCTGGTCTTTGTTGGATGGTTTGAATGCTAATATATATCTAGACCTGGGATGGAGCTTTTAACTTTATTCTATTTTTTTTCTTTTTTTTTTTAGAGGCCATGGAATAATCATAAAACCCCCCAGAATTGCATTACGGGGTTTTTTTAAACCCTTTTTTTCTTTCAATAACAGCAGTTTTTAAGCCCTATGGCTACATTCAAGTGGACTGTTGTGATGTCACACACCATTTTCCCTCAAATAAACTTTTAACAGGAGATCAATAGATGCCAATTGTGACATGCCTGCCGCGCTAGCATCAATACACCGGACTAAGACAGTAGTCTCCAACTTGACATCCCTTTCTTTCAGTTTTCTTCCCCTACCTCAAAGAGGCACCTCGATTTCAGCGCTTGCCAACCTCACAAATCAAACCCTCCAGAAAAGAGCAAAACGATCATGTCCTCCTGCCAGCCATCTTTATCCCGAATACAACGTTACCGGATCCTCTCAGTCCAATTCAAATATAGGACTTCTCATACACCGGTCAGACACTGATGAATGCCAAGAATGTCGACAATGAGGGCCACATGATCGAATGTCTATATGGGAGCTTACGAGCAGTGAAATGATACAATATCATCTTGTTTTTTTTGTTCAATAGAATTTCAAAGCCTAGAAAAGCCATTTTCCAGTTTCCTTGACTAATTTCATGCGCAAAGTTCTCGCTCATATTATCGACTCCATTCCCTCATGATCAGACGAAAGCACCGAAGTACCAAGACAAAGTTTTTTTTTGAGAACTTGCTGATTCAGATTAGGGGCCATGGCGACAAAAGTTAATAAGATGCTGATGACAGCTTTCCTTATTTTGTTTGGAAGAGTATTTATTTATCAGAACAAGCTTCACATTGGCCAGAGAATGTAGTTTAGCGAGATCGGACGTAATGTTGATATGAAGTAAAAGTGTAACTACAGTTGTACTTATGCAGTATGTTCCTCGCATTCCCCGGCCGAATAGAATACCCATACTCACCTAGTCATATCTCAATCCTCTTAGTTTCCATGAGGGCCGCCGAAAAATTCCAGTTGACAAAATTGAAGTCCTGGATATTGAACTCTATTCCTTCCTACATGATGGTGCCTGAGATTATAACATGCCACTGGCGCACACCATGGGTGTTTCTTAAGAAGAATTCAATTAGAAGACACTCAAAGGATTGTCTTCAGGGCAGTTTAAGGAACAGCTGCAGTTTAGCTACAAATCAAAGTAAATTCCGCAGTCTTTTTCATGTGGATAATGACTTAGGTTGGACAGCAAGTGTCACCAATACAGCGTACTGAAAGCCAATTACAACCTAAATCACTTGATATAGGCTCAAACAGATGATTAGATTCCATTCCCAGGTATTATGGCGTAGCGATATTTTCAAAGAACGTAAGAATAATTTATTGTTGGTGTTTGCGAAGAATTCTTTGATCTAAAAAATATAAACATCAAGCGGTGCGACGTGGGTAGCGACCCGTCGGAATGCGGCGCCTGGTACCCATAATCGAATAAAAATGACAAATGCCAACTCCATTTATATTTTAAAAGTATCGTGTTTTAGAGCAAAGAGCACGCAACAGTTTTTTCCTATGGCGCAGATCATGTTTTCGCAATTTTAATGGTGACACGAACCACTTGATTGGTCAACCTACAGGGCGTTGAGGGTCAAGTCGGTCAGACCAAAACTGAAAGTTGAAGCATGCTTGGCGACACATATAATAACCCATCTTCCTTCTTTTCAAAAGTTAAGTTTCGTTGCTCTCATCTTCGATCTCACAAAATCTGAAGTCGCATTATTAATCATTTCTCACGAGATATTATACCCACCTGAGATACCAAGATGGCATGTGCTGGCAAGGATACTACTGCTGACCTGGTTGCAGTAACCTTAACACTTGGCCAGAAATATGCGAAGAAATTAAGAACCCGCGTCTGCTAGAACACCACATGTTCAAGAGGATGTATCAAGACATATTCGACACCGGCTGTTTGCAGTGCAGGGAAACCACGACAAACCCACGATACTAATGTCGGTGACACGGACTCACACAAGGGAAGCAGCAGATCCGAAGTTTCGTAAAAAGACGGCTGAGGAAGGAGAGGCAAAACACCTGCCAAAGGATCAATATCTCCAACGGCATGGTCCTCCATATGTATGGCGAGTCCCGACGTTGTTGATCGGCTAGGTCGATATTGTCCTGCCTATTTGGGACAAAAGCTTCCACACAAAATCCCGGCCGTCGATTCTGGAAACGGTCCAAGACGAAACCGAAGCGACTATTTGGTTATTGAATAAAAGTCCAACTTGGCGCATAAGAGGCTTGATTCGATATCAATCCATATCCGTGAGGAGATGTGCGCTCCAATCACAGCAATTGGAGATATCGTCCTCGAGCTTATACACCGAATGCTTATTCCTCCAAATATTTGTACTCCTGAGGCTAGTATCAGACTCGGAGCGGAAAGACGGCCGGCGTCTACTACCGGGGTGTGTGTCCAAATTGGCGAATTTTCGGGGGATTTTAGCAAATCAGCATCTGCTCTCGTGCTGCATTTACGTATTGGTATCACTTGGCACAATCTTCTTTCCGGCTTCCAGAAGATCACCCAAGCCGTTGCGATGCACAAGAGATGTCCTCTGGATGGTCGTGTGGGTGCGATTCCCAATGCACGCTGCAACGGAAACTTGGTGTGGAGGGATGGAGTGAATGTGGTACGGGTATCCGAAGCAGCAGTTCTTTTTGTCAGAGTGCAGGAGGTGAGGGTGGCCAGAGTATGGCTGTTCGGGTCAGACTGAAAGATATGAGTGCCTACGGTACTTTCGTTCTTTCGTACAGCATAAAGGACCGGACCCAGTGGTGTGGCAAGCCCACCACACCACGAGAATCGTACTTTATTAATCCATCCATGGTGTGCTTACCTGCAGTCAAACCCACCGATCCAGACGACCATCGAAATGCTGTACTGTACTTACGACGTCGCTTGTACTGGTTGGTAGGTAAGCGGAGGTAGGCATACGGTATATTTTCCTTCGCGATGCTTATTTTGTTTGCGATTAATAAGGGATTGTTTCGTTTCGGTTCGGTTCGGTTGTCGATGGTGTTCACTTGAAGCTACTACTGCGTTCATCGCATGTTTCGTCTTTTCGTCTTTTCGTCCTTTCGAGCATTTCGACCCTTCGTCCCCGATATTTGAATTCTCCATCTAGTTTCTCATTCCTGTTCCAGCAAGTCCAGTGAATACCGGAAGGGCCTAGCTGAAACCTACTCGGGGCAAGGAACGCCACCACCGACTCCCAGATCCATCAACCGATAAGCATACGCTGTACGGTCGTTTGTCCCCGGAAGTTTAATCTTGAATATTGATCGTCTCGAGCTCTCACCAGCTTCAGAAGTGGTATGCGGTCGGTCAAGTCCGATCAGCATCTGCGGGCAGCGAGTCGCAATTGGTTGATCACCCGGGAACGGATGGAATTGGTGATATGAGTAATTGCGCAGAACGATTCGTTGGTACGGTACGGTATGGGGGAGCGGACTGGCATGGTTCGGAGCATGGTTTGGTTGGAGGAGGAGCATGGTATCTTTGCTCGTTCTTTCCCTTCGACCTTCCAGTTTGGGGATATTGCCATGGCGGGGGGCTTGTCTTCTCTTGGCACGCCACCCCTGTGCAGTGGGTTTGTGGGCGTCGAGGGGCGTATTATCTATCTGGTATTATTACTTTGGTATTACGAAGAAGTGCTGTACTACTTACTGTACTTACCTTATTTACTGGATTATTACAGTAAAGTACAGTTCTTATGGGTGGTTTAGCGGGGACGACGACGACCACCACCACCACCAACCCCGTTGAACGGCGCCGGTGATAGGACGGTTGGTTACCTGAGCTGTGGTTTGCGCCAAATGATCTACACGCACACAAGCCTACAGGGAGCGGGTGTGTATCTGGATCTGTACAGTGCAGTATACATACAACATACAACATACACCCACGCATACATACTGTACTGTACTGTACATTATTACATTACCGTACTGGTAATAATGCTACTGCAGTAATAAAAGTGCTACAGTAATTACGGTAATTACTGTAATTACTTAACGGTACGGCGTATACGAAGTACTGTACAGTCCACCACACACCCGACCCCTCCCCAGCTACCCAGCATCCCAGCATCCCAGCATCCCAGCATACCGATGGAAGCCCTATCTCGTGGGCCATCTATCTCTCCTCCTCCTCCTCCTCTCTCCACCATCCAGCCCAGCACTTCCTACTCGCTGATACGCGCTCACGCCAGCAATTACACTTCGAGCTTAACGTTCTAGAGGCCGGCCCCAGCTTGCCTCCCAAGACGCTAATCAACATGCCCCCTCAGTGAGAAAGATAACGAGCATATATATATATATAAATTTGGCCCACCCACCTGCCAGCCGTTGTCTTTGCTCCAGCTTTGCATCCTCAGCGTCAATTTCAGACGTCAAGTCAAGTCAGTCAATACATCGACTCCTCCCGTCACGATGGCCTCTACCGCGCCCAAGGCAGACGATGTGCTCCATGCCCAGAGCAAGCCCGCAACCACTACGGCCACTACCACCACCACCGCCGCCGCCACCGAGCCGCAAATCTCATCCGGTAGCTTCCACGACCACGACACCGTCGAGAAGATTGACCGAACTCCTTCATATGAGAAGCCAATGCCAGTGATCGACTCTGCAAACGGAGATGTTGAGACCGCGGACCGCAAATACGGTTCTGGCGTCGAGGAGAAGGCCATGAGCACATCCGAGGACGAATCCTTGGATGAGACTAAACGCAAATCCAAACTGCGCACCCTTTGGATCAAGTACAGGATTTTTGGCCATCTTGCTATCTGGTTGGTTATGACTGCGTAAGTTGCTTCGCCCGCTTCAGTTTCTGCCGCTTTTCTAACAAGTGTGTTGATTACAGATGGTGGATTACTGGCCTCGTGCTACACCGTAAAGATCTGGGATGGTTGATCCCCTTCCTCCTCTACCTTGGTCTCACCATTCGATTGATCACCTTCCACGTTTCTACCAAATACATCACGAAGCCAATTGCAATTGTCTGGGACAAGGCCGTCAAGGGCCCAAGCAACTTGATCCCACAAAAGTTCAGGATGCCGCTTGCGGGTGCCGGAACTATCTTCGTTTTTATCATTGGAGCATTTGCCAGCGAGGAATCAGACGATAATACGCGTGAGAACCGTGCTATCAGCTTGCTGGGCCTTGTTATCTTCATTGGCGCTTTCTACATCACCTCGAGAAATCGCAAGGCCATTCAATGGCAAACTGTGATTGTCGGTATGCTTGCTCAATATCTCGTGGCGTTGTTTGTCTTGCGCGCAAAAGCCGGTTACGATATCTTCAACTTCATTGCGTTCCTCGCCAAATCCCTTTTGGGTTACGCTGCGGACGGAACCAATTTCTTGACCGGCGCCAACGCTTTTGAGCTTAACTGGTTCCTCATTGGTGTTATCCCGCCCATTATTTTCTTCATTGCATTTGTCCAACTCCTGTACTACTGGGGAACTCTACAATGGTTTATCCAGAAGTTTGCGACCGTTTTCTTCTACACCATGAAGGTATCTGGTGCCGAAGCCGTTGTTGCTGCCGCATCTCCCTTTGTCGGTCAAGGTGAATCCGCCATGTTGATTAAGCCCTTCATTCCTCATCTTACCGATGCCGAACTTCATCAGGTCATGACCTCTGGATTTGCTACCATCGCAGGAAGTGTACTATCCGCATATATCGGCATGGGTATTAACCCACTTGCCCTTATCTCATCCTGTGTGATGAGTATCCCTGCTTCGCTGGCCATCTCCAAACTCCGTTACCCTGAAACCGAAGAGCCTCTGACCGCTGGAAAAATCATGATTCCTGAGGATGAAGGCGAGAAGCCAACCAACAGTCTGCATGCTTTCGCCAATGGTTCATGGCTCGGTCTTAAGATCGGTGCGATGATTGCATCTTGTCTGCTCTGCATTCTTGCACTTCTCGGTCTCTTCAACGGCGTCCTTGGATGGTGGGGCAGATACTTCAGCATTGCCAACGATGATGGAAGCCCAAAGCTCACCATCCAATTCATCCTTGGATATCTCTTCTATCCAATTGCGTTCCTTCTCGGTGTTGACCGCAAAGGTGACCCAAGTACTAACAAGAAAGCCGGTGCCGATATTCTCAAGGTCTCTCAACTCATCGGCATCAAGGTTGTGGCCAACGAGTTCGTCGCTGTAAGTAACCCTCAATTTTCTATAACTCCCAGGGCAGATATTTACATATGATTTTAGTTCAATATGTTAGCTGGTCCACTTTACGCTGATCTATCGCAACGTTCCAAACTCATTGCTACCTATGCATGCTGCGGTTTCGGAAACATCTCCTCCGTCGGTATTCAAATCGGTGTCTTGTCCCAACTTGCCCCTGGCCGTAGTGGTCGTGTCGCACGTGTCGCTGTTTCCGCTTTGATCTCCGGTGTGATCTCGACCCTCACCAGTGCCTCAATCGCGGGTATGTTGATCGTCGATCAGAGCAGATATACCCTCAATACCTCAACCGCTTAAATATCAAGTGGTTCGTGTGTGTTTGTGTTTTGTATTGTTTGTTCGGCTTGGCGGCAGCCATCCCTCCTTTTATTTTTTTGGAGACAAAAATAAAACGCGGCTTGGATATAGCGCGATGTGGTAAATTGGATTGGCGTTCATAGACGTGAAAATTACCGATACCCCTAATATGTTTTCTTGAGAATGACATAAACCATCCTATCAATACCTATAAAATCTATATCCATATACCTAAAAAAGAAATAATGTGTACACAATCTTTGTGATACGTGAATTCCCTCAAAATTACACAGCATGTCCGGGATCATTACCTACCGTATACAGCACACAAAAAGCCAACCCGCCAATAACATCTCCCCCTTCTCCACCACATACATCTTCATGGATCCTTTCAATCCTTCACACATCAGACATCACATATCACATGTTCTTTCCCCCTTCCCCTTCCCCTTCCCTCGCTCCCATCCGTTCCTATTGGTCTCTACCCAACCCCCCAAGTCAGTTGTTTTTGTTGCACGTCGCAAAAACGTGAAGGATTTGCGCGAAGGATTTAAACGAAGGATTTCGTGAGTACGAGCGGGCATCAATCCGCCTCGTT
>Ga0247734_1000146_pt1 | contig 63035 bp, 53 predicted proteins | sample UWRJL103311B2_FD_180933 | JGI IMG/M metagenome (GOLD analysis project Ga0247734, IMG submission 180933) | Plant litter microbial communities from Arlington Agricultural Research Station in Wisconsin, United States - UWRJ-L103-311B-2 | ecosystem: Environmental > Terrestrial > Plant litter >... | reverse complement strand
AGGTCAGGAACTCAAAGATTATAACCATAAAAGGGAAACCACGGTATCTTCCTTTTATATGGATGAAACCGAAGTATCAAATACAAACTGGCTTGAATATCTGGCCTGGATCAGAAGAACAGACCCGACCAATTACGAATATTACTACAATGAACTTCCTGACACTTTGGTATGGCGCAGGCCACTTTCATATAACGAACCCTATGTAGACAACTACTTCAGGCATCCAGCCTACCAGGACTATCCGGTAGTGGGTGTGTCATGGGAACAGGCACAAAGGTATTGTGAGTGGAGGACAGATATAGTAAACGAATCTTTGCTGAGGGACCAAAACTATATGACCAGTTACAAAGACCTCAACGCCACTAACAAAAAAGGTGCGGCGGCTGCAACACCCAGACCAACGGGGCCGTTTACTACCGATGCCTATATTAACGGCCAATATGACGACAAAGGAAAAAGGGCAATGAAAGACCTGAGTCCTGCAGCAATGGCCGCCGCCGCTAACGGAGGCAAACAGCAGAAAGGTGGGGCCACAAGAAATGTAAGATTAGAGGATGGTATTCTAAAGCAACCCTATCGTCTCCCTACGGAAGCAGAATGGGAATATGCCGCATTGGGATTGATTGGAAACACAGAATATGAAAATATCAGCAGCAACAAAATTTATCCCTGGGACGGATTGGGCATAAGTTCTGCCAAATCAAAAACCCGCGGACTGATCCTGGCTAACTTTAAAAGAACTAAAGGAGATTATATGGGCGTAGGTGGGACTTTGAATGACAAGGGAAGTATTACTGTTCCCGTCCGTGCTTATCTTCCCAACGACTTCGGATTATATAACATGGCAGGAAATGTGAATGAGTGGGTATCCGATGTATACAGGTCAAATACATTTAATGACGCTGAAGCACTAAACCCATACCGTGGAAACTATTTCCAGGACAAAAAGATTGCTGACAGGACTACCGGCAAGCTGGAGCTGGACAAATATAACCGGCCAGTCATGACTCCTGCCGTAGTAGGAAGAAAACAGACATGGGCAGAAAAACAGGCAGCAGATGGGGCAGCAAATAATGCTGTTCAAGGGACAAATGGAACGCAACCTGCAACGACAGGCTCACAAACCGCTGCTGCTGTCACAATACCATATGCGGCAGACCAACGTGGCTTCCGCGATGAGGAGAACAATCTTTATGGTGAGATTACACTAGTAAATAATAAGTCCAGAGTTTATAAGGGTGGTTCCTGGGATGACCAGGCATTATGGCTAAATCCAGCCTCAAGACGATATCTTCAGCAAGATGAATCAACGGCGGATATTGGCTTCCGTTGCGCAATGACCATGTTGGGTGCCTCTGAAATTAACCCGGCAGGCAAACCTCAGTTTAAGCCAAAACAACAGCGCCCATTTAATTCCAGAAAAAGATAAAAAAACAAAATTGCCCTCAGAAAGTGTTTAACAACTAAGGGGGCAATGTAAATTTTCAAAATTACCTTAGCAAGCCCGATCAGGCTACAAACTCCACCATTACCTGGCTTTTCTCTACTTTATCACCAATGGCTACATGTACTTTTTTTACCACGCCATCAGTAGCCGATTTAAGCATGTTTTCCATTTTCATCGCTTCAAGTACCAGTAGGCTATCTCCTTTTTTGACCTCCTGACCCGCTGTTACATTTATGCTCAGCACTAATCCTGGCATTGGGGCTTTCAGCTCAAGGGTCTTTTTCCCTGAAGCACCATTCATGCCTAATGCTTTCAGCAAGCCAGCGTATTCATCCTCTATAGCTACCTCATACATTCTACCGTTCACTTTAATCTGCACTGATTTATCCGCATTGTTTGCGGTAAGGACCTCTATGGAGTAAGACCGGTGACCGTGAAGAACATGCATATGGCCATTTCCCAAATCACGGATATCCGGCTCAATAACTTCAGCGTTAAATTTAATGACCTCGCCTGCGGCTTCCAGATCAAAAGTATACTGATCGTTAACTTTTATTTTATACATAACTATTGAGTAAGTACATATTGAATCAGATTTGCGCCCATTTTAAGCGCCTGTTGCCGCTTAGCTTCGGTATCACCGGGATATGTGCCAGCATCTTCCCATCCATTGCCTAAATCGCTTTCATACGAATAGTAACAAACAATCCTTCCTTCCCATATCAATGCAAATCCCTGGGCTGGCTTCCCATCGTGTTCATGTATTTTTGGAAGACCGGTGGGAAATTTAAACTTTTGATTGTAAATGGCATGATTTACCGGCAGTTCCACAAACGACAATTCGGGAAATACTTTTTTCATCTGGGCGCGGATAAACTTGTCCAGTCCATAATTATCATCCACATGAAGAAATCCACCACCTGTTAAGTACTTGCGGATATTCCGCGCCTCCTGCTCGCTAAAAGCCACATTTCCGTGACCTGTCATATATAACAGCGGATAGTTAAAGATTTCAGGACTGCCTGCTTCAGCAATCGCTTCTTCTTCCGCAAAATTTGTATTAAGGTTTTGGTTACAAAAGGCGATCAGGTTATTTAAAGCAGTGCGGTTACCATACCAGTCCCCGCCTCCGTTATACTTTAACCTGGCCAACTGATAAGAAGGCAGCTGATAACTGCTGAGCAGTAATACCGTAAAAAAAGAGAGGATCAGTAAGCTGAATTTCATCTGTTTAAGTAATTCACCTCAAAACAAGCCGCCAATGCAGCAGTTTCTGTCCTGAGACGAGTATTACCTAAAGTTAATGGTTTAAAGTTATTTTGCAAAGCATGCTGAATTTCATCTGGACTAAAATCGCCCTCAGGACCAATTAGTATAAGACAACTTTGACCAGCGGAAATTACATCACTGATGAACTGCCTCGGTTCCCCATCAATACAGTGTGCAATCATTTTGTTTTCGGCAGAGTACTTTTTAATAAACTCCTTGTAATTTACCGCTTCGTTTAATTGCGGATGATAGGCCTGTAGAGATTGTTTTACGGCAGAAGTAATTACTTTATTCAGGCGGTCTTCCTTAATAACTTTCCTTTCCGACCTGTCGCAAATCAGCGGGGTGATTTCATCAATTCCAATTTCTGTCGCTTTTTCAAGGAACCACTCTAACCGGTCAATATTTTTTGTAGGTGCTACCGCAATATGCAGCCGGTGGTTTCTTTTCTGATACTCACTGGTTGTTTTTAGCACACGCAGGGTGACGTTCCTTTTGGATTCATTGATAATCTCAGCTTCATACAGGCCTCCGCAGCCATCTATAAGATGCACCACGTCGCCAATAACCAGCCGCAATACTTTCATGCAATGCCGGCTCTCCTCTTCATTCAGCATATATTCCGCAGAGTTGATATCAGGAGTATAAAAAACGTGCATTTTAAAGGCTTAGTGGTTGTCTACCATATCATTTTTTGGGATCACCAATTCAAGCTTGATGGTCTCAATATTTTGTTCAGTTTTTTTCAGGATGGTGAACAGGTATCCGTAGCACTCCTCACTGTCACCTACGTCAGGTATCTTACCGAATGCATGTGATACCAAACCTCCTACAGTATCAAAATCGAGGTCTTCGGGCAGGTCATGGGGAAGGTGCTCGTTGACATCGTATACGGTAGCATAGGCATTAATCACAAACTCAGTATCCGAGATTTTCTCCACTGTTGGCTTTTCCTCGTCATATTCATCCTGTATCTCGCCTACAATTTCTTCCACAATATCTTCCAGCGTCACCATACCGGCAGTTCCACCGAATTCATCGATTACTATGGCTATCTGGATCCTTTTTTGCTGCAGTTCACTTAATAAATCGTTTATTTTCTTAGTCTCAGGAACAAAATAAGGTTTCCTGATGATATCTTTCAACGACCATTCTTTGTTTCCCGCCAGCAAAGGCAACACATCCTTTGCATGGATAATTCCTATGATCTTATCGATAATATCATCATATACCGGCATCCTCGAATATCCTTCAGCAATAATCAGCTGGATAACTTCTTCTTTTGCAGTAGATAACTCTATTCCCGAAATCTTAGTCCGCGGTACCATAATGTTCTTCACTACCCGCTCGTTGAAATCAAATACGTTACGGATCAGTTCATGCTCATTCGTATCTAATGCGCCACTTTCTTTCCCCTGATCAAGCAGATAATAGAGCTCTTCCGTACTATGTACCGCTTCATGTCCGCCCACAGTAGAGATTCCAAAGATCTTTAAAATGATATTTGCGAATCCATTCAGCAGCCAGATAAAAGGTCTGAAAACCACATAAAAAATCTGCAGTGGAACTGAAATAAATAATGTAGTTGCTACAGGACGCTGAATAGCGATGGATTTAGGTGCAAGCTCTCCAAACACGATGTGCATGATCGTAATAAAACTAAATGCAATAATCGGGGAAGCAGTTTTTGAGAAGGATTCAATGAAAGCCTGGTTTTGTGTAAAGGAGGTTAACAAATTTCGTAACAGGTGTTCCATTACCGATTCTCCAACCCAGCCAAGTCCAAGTGATGCCAATGTAATACCCAGCTGCGTTGCAGCCAGGTAACCATCAAGGTGTTGTGTAATATATTTAGCAATATTAGCTACTCTATTACCAGATTTAGCTTTAATTTCTATTTGCGACGCTCTGACTTTAACGATTGCAAACTCTGCTGCAACGAAAAAGCCGTTTAAGACGACCAAGAAAAAGGTTAAGAATATTTGAAAGCCCATTAAGAGTTGTTTCTAAATGTACTATTATATAGTTCAATACTTTCTTCAATTACTTTGTAAGCATAAGTAACGCCCATCAACTTTTCAATAGTTACGTTTTTCATCTCCAATGCTTTGTAATCCTGGAAGAATCTTACAATTTCTTTCATTTGGTGTGGTGGCAATTCAGAAATATCATTGATATAATTTACCGACATATCGTGTTTAGCCACAGCAATGATTTTATCATCCTGTTCGCCGTTGTCCACCATGTGCATTACGCCAATAACTTTTGCTTCGAGAAGTGTTAACGGATATACATCTACAGAACATAACACCAGGATATCCAACGGGTCATTGTCATCGCAGTAAGTTTGAGGAATGAAACCGTAATTGGCAGGGTACATTACTGAAGAGAAAAGAACACGGTCCAGTTTAATCAGGTTCGAGTCTTTGTCAATTTCATATTTTGCTTTTGATCCTTTAGGGATTTCGATAATAGCGTTTACCGACTCCGGTAAATTAGCGCCTGGAGAAACATTGTGCCAGGGGTGATTTAAGTCTATACTCATTTATTATTCAGTGTTAGAAATGTCTTCGTTCGTATTGTGTTCTACTCTCTTCTTTAAAAATGCAAATACCACAGGAAGAGAGGTTATTGTAATAAAACCTATGATAATATACAGCAGATAATCGTTAATTTGCTTCTCAAATCTTTTACCAAGAAAATAACCGAGCAAAGTTAAAGATGTTATCCATAAAAAAGCGCCGCAAATATTATATAATGCAAATTTTTTAAACTCAAGTCTGACTACCCCTGCAAAAATCGGTGCAAAAGTTCGTACAATCGGCACAAACCTTCCCATAATTAATGCAAATGCCCCTTGTTTGTTGTAATAGACTTCTGCCGCTTTAAGATAGCGCTTTTTAAAAAAAAAAGTATCTTTTCTATGATATAATACAGGACCTGTCTTGATGCCAAACCAATAGCCTGTAAAATTACCACTAACAGCAGCAACAATTAACCCAAAAATAAGCAGATAGATATTGACGTCCAGTTTACCAGTGGCAACGAACATACCAGCTAAAAACAGCAGATAATCCCCAGGAAGAAAGAAACCAAAAAACAGCCCCGTTTCCGCAAAGATTACGAACATTACCACGTAAAAACCACCCTCTTTTAGTAATTTTTCAGGATCAATAAACTGATGTAAGGAAGTCCAGAAATCGTGCATAGTTCAAGTATTCGTAAAACTACAAATAATTTTCCTGAGAACTGCTTATATCAAATTTAAAATTACTGACGGGTAGACGCCCAAAAATACTGTGATTACTATAGATAAGACCAGGACCACTTTATATTGAAGTGGGGTGTCCAGTTCAATTTCAGCGCCTTCTTTAAAATACATCGCCACAATCACCCTAAAGTAGTAGTAAAAACCTACCAGGGCATTTAAGATCGCAAAGGCAACCAGATAGATCTGATACTGGTTCATCACATTCAGGAACATGAGATATTTACCGATAAAACCACCAGTTAAAGGGATCCCAGCCAGAGATAACATGGCAATAGTAAGTGCCAGTGCCGCCAGCGGATTGCGTTTACCCAAACCATTAAAGCTATCAAAGCTGTCTCCCCCCGTTTTTTGCTTCACCAAAATTAGCACGGCAAAAGCAACAATGGTGGCGAAAGTATAGGCCGCGGCATATACCAACACATTATTTGATGAGGAAGCCGTTAAAGTGATCAAAGAAAACAACAGGTAACCGGCATGGGATATACTTGAATAACCCAGCATCCTTTTAAAGCTTTTTTGAAATAGTGCAGTTACGTTCCCGATAAAAAGCGTCAAACAAACAATAACCATCAAAGGTGGCATCCAGAAATCGTGCAGCGGTGAAAAAGTACCGGCAAATAATCGGATAAAAGCGGCGAAAGCAGCCGTTTTTACCACCGTTGACATGAAGGCCGTAATTAGTGAAGGAGAACCTTCATAAACATCTGGAGTCCAGAAGTGAAACGGTGCGGCGCCGATTTTAAAACATAGGCCAATCATGATCAGGATCAGTCCCGGGTAAAACAGAGGTGACACCATCAGGTAATTCCCAATCAGGTATTGATTAATTACCTGCAGGCTGAAAGATCCGGTGGCGCCATACACCAACGTAATGCCGAACAACAGGAAGCCTGTCGAAAAAGCACCCATCAGAAAATATTTTAAAGAAGCTTCATTCGAAGCAAAGTTATTCTTCCGGATACCCGCCAGGATATACAGGGCAACAGACATAATCTCCAGACCGATAAACAACATTGACATATTGGTATAAGAAACCATAATCACAATCCCTGAAAGCGCAAACAGGATTAAAGTATAATATTCAGCAACATTTTCGCTGTCCTTTGCAAAGTAGTTCTGGGTAAGCAAAAAGATAAAGATGGTTCCCACTATTGTCAGCGCAGAAAAAGCGATGGCGAAATTGTCCATCATCATCATCCCGTAATAAGAAGTATTGGTGTTCCATGAAGTAACAGCAAAACCAAGTGCTACAAGCAGCCCAACCAAAGTAAGGGGTAATAAAGCCTTCTTAGCATTAAATAAACCAGCATAAAGCACTGCTAAAGCTGTAACAACAATTGTTATAATGATATTCATTTCCTTATTTTACCGATGTTAATTTTTGATTTACCTGTTCTAATAATTGTTGTACTGATGCTTCTGACAAGTGCAGAATTGGTTTTGGATACACACCAAGTACGATAATCAAAACACAAATGATTATCAGCACTAACTGTTCTGTTCCCTTAATATCTGTAAATCCAATAGTAAGTTCGTTCGTTTTACCCAACATCACCTGTTGGTACATTCTCAACATATAAACCGCTCCAAAGATGATTGTAAGGCCGGCAAACACAACCGCCCAGATGTTAAACTGGTAAACACCCATCAGCAATAGAAACTCACCGATAAAACCATTGGTACCTGGTAATGCAACCGTCCCCAAAACAACAATCAGGAATGCGATGGCCAGTTTAGGTGCAACCTTGGCGATACCGCCAAGCTCGCTGATTGTATTGGTTTTCATCCGCGAGTAAATGATATCAAGCACAAAGAATAGTCCAACTACATTGATACCGTGACTTAGCATCTGGATCATTGCTCCCTGCATCCCCTGTGTGTTCAAAGCAAAAATACCGGCAGAGATCAATCCAACGTGTGCAATAGATGAATAAGCTACAAGCCGTTTTGCATCTTTCTGAGTGAAAGCAATCAGCGAAGCGTAAACGATACCAATAATTGATAAAATGATTGCCGTAGTGCCCCATTCCTGCACACCGGCAGGAACAATTGGCAACAGCCATCTGATGACTCCATAGATACCCATTTTTAACATGATACCCGCCAAAAGCATTGTACCTGCAGCAGGTGCCTCGGTATAGGTATCAGGTTGCCAGGTATGAAATGGAAATACCGGCATTTTGATTGCAAATGCAATAAAAAACGACCAGAAAATCCAACCTTGCTGAACCGGATCCAGGCTTAATGCATAGAACGCATCAATATCAAAATTATGCGCCGGGTTCTGCAGGTACAGGTAAATAATACCCAACAGCATAAAAAGCGAACCCGCAATCGTATAAACAAAAAACTTCATGTTTACCCTGATCTTGTCTTTTCCGCCCCAGATGGCGCAGATAAAATAAATAGGTATCAGTGCAGCCTCCCAGCCAATATAGAAAAGGAAAGCATCCATAGCAGTAAAGACTACCAGTAATCCGGCCTGCATAAACAAAATTAATCCAAAAAATGAATGAGGTTTCTTGTAATTGTTCTGATAACTGGCAAGGATAATAATTGGCACCAGTACATTTGTAAGCAGTACTGTAATCAGACTGATCCCATCCAAACCAACATGGAAATTAATTCCCAGGTTTTGTATCCATGGAAGATTGATTACAAACTGCTTGCTTGCATCCGGGCTGAACTGACTGGCAATAGCAACCGCTATTGCTAAAGAAGCTAAAGCAAAGACCATCGCCACATGTTTTGCGGCATTGCCGGTAAATGCTGTTACCAGCGCACCAACCAATGGTAAAAAGATAAGAAGGAGTAAAACTTGTTCCATTATGTTTCTTTGGACGATCTTTTATAGAGATAAATAAGTATACAATAACAATGAGATGATTCCTGCCACCATCATAAAAATATAGAAACCAACATTACCGGTTTGCAATAACCTGACACCTTTACTGGCTTCAGATGCACTCCATCCCAGTCCGTTTACAATCCCATCTACAATCTTTTTATCTAATACACGATAGAAAACTCCGGATATCGCATCAAGTGGTTTAGTAATCAAGATATCATAGATCTCATCAATATAAAATTTATGATAAGAAAGATTGGCCAGCGCAGACCTCTTAGCCTCATCCGCAACAGGGACGTGGTTTTGTTTCACATACTTCAGATAGGCTATCACTATTGCTACAATAACGCCTACAACAGATACCGTCATTAAAATATATTCAGTAGCAAAGTCTTCCGCTCCCGCATGGTGAGGGATCACCGGCGAAAGCCACGCTGACAACCAGTGGTTTCCGCCCAGTGCTTCAGGAATGCCAATCGCCCCGCCCACTGCGGATAGCACTGCAAGGACTATCAGTGGAAACGTTATGCTTGCAGGAGATTCGTGAATTTTCTCTTCTGCATGGTGTGTTCCCCTGTAGGTACCAAAAAAAGTCAGGAAGATCATCCGGAACATATAAAAAGCCGTCAGGAAAGCAGTAAATACAGCTATTCCCCACATGATCTGGTTATGCTCGTATACATGAGCCAAAATTTCATCTTTTGAAAAGAAACCCGAAAACGGTGGCAATCCAGAGATAGCAATGGTACCGATCAGCATGGTAATAAAAGTAACTGGCAGCTTCTTACGCAAACCACCCATATGGCGCATATCCTGTTCATGATGCATGGCATGGATCACAGAACCTGCACAAAGGAATAACAGGGCTTTGAAAAAAGCATGCGTAATGACGTGGAAAAATGAACCATTATATGCACCTACTCCGAGTCCCAGGAACATATATCCCAGTTGAGATACCGTAGAATAGGCCAGGACTTTTTTAATATCGGTTTGTGTCATCGCAATAATTGCACCCAGTACAGCCGTAGCCAACCCTACAATTGCAATCACATGCTGAACTACCGGAGCAAGATCGAAAAGCACATTTGAACGTGCTATCATATAAATACCTGCTGTTACCATCGTTGCCGCATGTATCAGTGCAGATACAGGTGTAGGTCCTGCCATCGCATCTGGCAACCAGGTAAACAGTGGAATTTGTGCAGATTTACCGCATGCACCCACAAACAATAACAATGTAATCAGCGCAATGGTAGAATTACCAGGAAGCATATTTGCAGCCAAAGGAAATACCTTGGCAAACTCTACGCTGCCGAATGTTGTAAAAATAAGGAATACAGCAATCAGGAAGCCCAGGTCACCAATACGGTTCATTACAAAAGCCTTTTTTGCAGCAGTGGCATAACTGGAATTAGTAAACCAGAAACCGATAAGCAGGTAAGAACATAGTCCTACTCCCTCCCAACCGATAAACATCACAATGTAGTTGGATCCCAGTACCAGTAAAAGCATGAAAAAGATGAAAAGGTTCAGGTAACTGAAAAATTTACCAAACCCTTCGTCATCATGCATGTAACCTATAGAATATACATGGATCAAAAATCCGATCCCGGTAATGATCAATAGCATAATCGAGCTCAACGGATCTACCAGAAATGAAAGAGGTATCCTTAACGAACCAGCATTGATCCAGTCAAACAGAAATATTTCATGGGATTTGACAACATCACTGCCCAACGCTAAAAATATAGCAACACTTATTACGAATGAGATGAGTATAACGCCACTCCCAATAAAACCAATCAGATTTTTGGAAAAGGTATTTCTTCCAAGACCATTGATCACAAAGCCTAATAAAGGAATTAACGGAACCAGCCAAACTAAATTTATCATTTTATAATTTATTCTTAATAACTACCACTTAAGGCGATTCAATACATTAATATCTGTTGACTGTGTATTTCTGTACACCATCACAATAATACTCAGTCCAACTGCAACTTCAGCGGCGGCCAATGCCATGATGAAGAATACAAATACTTGTCCTGAAGGGTCGTTGCTATGTACTGAAAATGCGGTAAGTAATAAGTTGACAGCGTTCAGCATCAATTCTACCGACATGAAAATAACGATTGCATTTCTGCGGGTAAGTACGCCAACTACACCAATGGTAAAAATAATGGCACTTAACCAAATATAATGGTTAAGCGGTACGCCTTGTAAATTCTGAGTAAGATTCTCCACTATACTTTTTCTTTTTTAGTTAACAATACGGCACCTACCATCGCTGTTAATAGCAGAATTGACGACAATTCAAAAGGCAGCATAAAAGGGCCAAACAATTCTTTACCGAGGTTTTTAACCAGACCAAGATTCACATTCTGCAATACCAGGGGATTAGAAACAGCGGTAGCCTTTAAAGAGCCAACCAACGTAACCACCAGACAGCATCCTGCAACAATCCCCACTACTTTAACCAGTCCGGTATGGAGCGGCTCATTTTCTTTGTTCAGGTTCAGCAACATCAGCACAAAGAGAAAAAGTACCATAATTGCCCCCATATATACAATAAAGTTTACCACTGCCAGGAACTGGGCATTCAGCAGTATGTAGTGAACGGTGAACGTAAAAAAAGTTACGATCAGGTAAAGTACACTGTGCACCGGGTTCTTCGCGAAGATCACCATGAGTGAAAAGAAGATACTTAAAAAAGCGACCAGATAGAATACTGATGTACCCATTTATTATTTTTGTTTTAAAGCCACAATGAAGGGGCAAATGTATAAATTGTTGATAGCTGAAGCACAACGCTTCAATTTCTTTATTTCTTTACTAAGGGCTGCTCTACAAGCTTGTCTTTACCATAGATAAAATCTTTCCGGAGGTAATCTGATGGTACAATAGGACCATCCAGATAAATAGCTTCTTTCGGACAAGCCTCTTCACATAATCCGCAAAAAATACAGCGTAACATGTTGATCTCATATACGGACGCATATTTCTCTTCCCTGTATAAATCCTTTTCCTCTGGTTTGCGCTCAGCCGCAATCATAGTGATCGCTTCTGCCGGGCAGGATAAAGCACACAATCCGCAGGCAGTGCAACGCTCTTTTCCATCCTCATCACGTTTCAATGAGTGCATACCCCTCCAGTTGATCGACATTTCACGCTGAACTTCCGGATACCTGATGGTAGCCTCTTTCTTAAAGAAGTGACTGATCGTGATCGATAAACCCTTCGTAATTGCCGGAAGATAGATCCTTTCCGCAAATGTAAGTGGCTTCTGTATTAATACTTTCTTCTTACTGGTTAATGGTTCCATTAAACCTCCCTTTTATATTCCGCAACGCGGAGAGTTAAAACTTTTCTACTATTGCAATCACTATACCCGTGATGATGACGTTTGCTATTGCCAGTGGCATCAGTACTTTCCAGCCTAAATGCATCAACTGATCGTAACGGAAACGTGGAATTGTCCATCTTACCCACATAAAGAAAAATATGAACGCAAAGATTTTAATAAACAATACTGCTGTTCCAACCAGCGGCCCTATCACTGGGCCGGCATGTAACAATACCCAATCCATTCCCGGGTAATTATATCCGCCAAAATACAGCGTTGACATTACTGCCGACGACACAAACATGTTGATATATTCTGCAAAAAGGTAAAAACCAAGTTTCATAGAAGAGTATTCAGTATGATACCCACCTATCAATTCAGTCTCACATTCTGGTAAATCAAATGGTGCCCTGTTGGTTTCAGCAAATGCGCAAACAATAAATAGGATAAAACCCAATGGTTGGTATAATACATTCCAGTGCCATCCATGCTGCTGCTCTACAATTTGTTTAAGGCTCAATGTATTGGTCACCAGCAATAGTGCAATAATTGACAGGCCCATCGCTACTTCGTAACTAATGTTCTGTGATGCTGCGCGGATAGCACTCAGCAGAGAGTATTTGTTGTTTGACGCCCATCCACCAATCATTACACCATACACACTCAGGGAAACAACACCAAAAATGTACAATACACCTACGTTAATATCCGTAACCTGCAATGGGATTACCCTGCTGCCAACACTAATTGAACTGCCCCATGGAATAACGGCAGTACCAATACAGGCAGTTAACATGGCCAACCCGGGGCCAACCATGAAGAGCCATTTATTAGAATTTGTAGGAATAATCTCTTCCTTCATGAACATTTTCAAACCGTCGGCCAGTGGCTGAAACATACCAGCAGGACCAGCACGGTCAGGGCCAAGCCTGTCCTGTAAAAATGCAGCCACTTTTCTTTCCGCGTATGTAGAATACATCGCGATCACCAGACTTATACCAAAAATGACAGCGACCAGTACAAATTTTTCTATTACAAATGAGATATCCATTAGAACTTAGCGGTTTTTTCCAATTCAACTTTGTTAGCTTCCTGTAGGCGTAGATTTTCCTGGATTACAGGCAATGGAACCATCGTTTCATAATGATTTGATGATATCACTGAGGCATCACTAATGTGCGTAGGATGTTCAAGTACCCAGTCGTCTGTTCTCTTTTTATCAAAGCGGCAGGTATTGCAGATAAATTCTTCCACTTCACCATACACATCTTTACGTGCAGTTACCCTTAACACATCTGGGCCCTTATACCACAACGTCACTTTACCACTACAGGTAGGGCAATCTCTGTGTGCATCAATAGGCTTGGTAAACCAAACCCTGTTTTTGAAACGGAAAGTCTTATCAGTCAATGCACCAACCGGGCATACATCTATCACATTTCCAGAGAAATCATTGTCGACAGCTGCCTGGATATAAGTAGAAATTTCCGCGTGGTCACCCCTGTTTAAGATACCATGAACACGCTTGTTGGTGATCTGATCCGCAGTAAATACGCAGCGGTAGCATAAAATGCACCTGTTCATATGCAATTGGATCTTATCGCCAATATCTATTCTTTCAAATGTACGGCGTTCAAATTCATATCTCGTTTTCTGCAACCCGTGTTCATAACCCAGGTTCTGAAGGTCACATTCGCCTGCCTGATCGCAAACAGGACAGTCCAGCGGATGGTTGATCAGTAAAATCTCCACTACTCCGGCACGTGCTTCCATCACTTCAGGAGAAGTAATATTCTGCACTTCCATACCGTCCATTACCGTAGTACGGCAGGATGCTACCAGTTTAGGCATCGGTCGTGGATCCTTTTCAGAACCCTTACTTACTTTTACAATACAGGTACGGCATTTACCGCCGCTGCCTTCCAATTTGGAATAGTAGCACATTGCAGGAGGTACTATATCTCCTCCAATTTGCCTTGCAGCATTCAGGATCGTTGTTCCGGGTTCAACTTCAACAGTTATCCCGTCTATGGTTACCTTAACTTTTTCACTCATTGTTAAAGATATTCTCGTTAGTTATCTGTAGTCACTTCTGCTTTGGCAATAGGCTCCGCATATTTTGCAAGACCATAATTTGTCTCCTGGCTTTTTAAAGGCTCACGAACATGCCACTCAAATTCATCCCTGAAGTGTCTGATCGCAGCGGCAACAGGCCATCCGGCAGCATCCCCAAAAGGACAAATTGTATTTCCATCAATCTTTTTAACCACATCTACCAGCAGGTCAATATCGCTCATTTTACCATGTCCATGCTCCAGTCTGTGCAGGATTTTCTCCAGCCATCCGGTACCTTCACGGCAAGGCGAACATTGTCCGCAACTTTCATGGTGGTAAAAGCGTGCAAAGTTCCATGTATTTTTTACCATACACTGATCCTCGTCATACACAATGAAACCGCCCGACCCCATCATCGTACCAGTAATAAAACCACCTTCAGATAATGACTCGTAACTCATCAACCTTGGTTCCCCATTAGCTAATTTCAGCGTCAGGTTAGCAGGCAGCACTGGAACAGAAGAACCTCCGGCAACAGTAGCCTTTAATCTTTTTCCATTAGCAATACCACCGCAGTATTCATCAGAATAAATAAACTCTTCTACTGGCAATCCAAGATCGATCTCATATACCCCTGGCTTAACCAGGTTGCCAGATGCAGAGATAAGTTTGGTACCCGTACTACGGCCTATACCGATTTTGGCATATTCAGCTCCACCATCATTGATAATCGGTACTACAGCAGCAATAGATTCCACATTATTTACTACTGTAGGGCACCCATATAAACCCGCGATAGCAGGAAATGGAGGTTTAATCCTTGGATTTCCCCTTTTACCTTCCAGTGATTCCAACAGTGCAGTTTCCTCTCCGCAGATATAGGCGCCACCACCCGGCTGCACATATAACTCCAGGTCATAACCTGTGCCCAAAATATTTTTACCCAGGTAACCTGCATTTTTAGCTTCAGCAATTGCTCTTTCCAGAATCCTGATCTGCGGCATCATTTCACCCCTTACATAGATATAAGACGTTTTAGCACCCAGTGCAAAACTGGAGACAATCATACCTTCTATCAAAGCATGAGGGATATAGGTCATCAGGTAACGGTCTTTAAACGTTCCTGGTTCAGATTCGTCAGCATTGCAAACAAGGTAACGCGGTACGCCTTCTGGTTTTGCCAAAAAGCTCCATTTCATTCCTGTAGGAAAACCCGCACCACCACGGCCACGCAAACCAGACGTTTTAACTTCCTCAACTACTTCTTCAGGAGTCATGGTTTTCAGCGCCTTTTCTACGGAACGGTAGCCACCTTTTTGGCGGTACACATCAAATGTATTGATGCCCGGTACGTTAATATGTTCTAATAAGAGTTTACGTGCCATTATTTCTTGCGTAATTCTTCTAACAATGTGTCTACTTTTTCAGCGGTAAGGTTTTCATAGAAGGTATACTCTGGGCCTATTTGTAAAACCGGGCCATAACCACAGGCAGCAAGGCATTCTACGCCTCTCCAGCTAAACAATCCGTCAGCAGTAATTTCATTCTCCTTCACGCCAAGCTTACTTTCAATATGGTCCATGATTTTATCTGCACCTACAATCCCACACGGGCCAGTCCGACAAACCTCCAGAACATATTTACCTTGCGGTTTTAAGAAGTACATCGTATAAAACGAAGCTACTTCATACACCTCGATAGGTTCGATCTTTAAATACGCAGCCACTTTATCCATTGCATGCGCACTTAACCAGCCCTGTTCGGCCTGAACCTCATGTAAAATGGGCAATAATCCGGACTTCTCTTTTCCTTCGGGGAATCTGGTTAAGATCTCACCAAACTTTGCAATCAAAGTTGCTGAAAACTCTACAGGTTGGGTTTCTTCTACTTTAAGCATCTAATTCTCCTGCAATAATGTTCATACTACTCATGTTGATAATCGCATCAGACAATAGCATTCCCTCACTCATATGTGCATACATCGAGTAATTGATAAAACTTGGCCTTCTAAAATGCAAACGGTAAGGAGTTCTTCCGCCGTCATTGATCAGGTAAAACCCAAGTTCGCCGTTTCCGCCTTCAACAGCATGATATACTTCGGCTTTAGGTGCGTCAATTTCTCCCATTACAATTTTGAAATGGTAAATCAGCGCCTCCATATTGTTATATACTTCTTCTTTGGCAGGAAGATAAAAATCAGGAACATCTGCATGGAAAACACCTGCAGGCTCATGCTTAATTTTCTCCATTGCCTGCTCAATCAGACTTACACTTTGCCACATTTCCTCGTTGCGTACCAGATAGCGATCGTAAATATCACCACTCGTACCAACCGGCACTTCAAATTCGAAATCTTCGTAAGAACTATACGGCTCACTTACACGGACATCATAGTCCACACCTGTAGCACGCAATAAGGGGCCACTCCAGCTATAGCTCAAGGCATCTTCAGGCGTTACACAGGCAACACCGGCAGTACGGTCAATGAAAATACGGTTACGGTTAAGCAGGCTTTCAAATTCCCTTAACGCTACCGGGAATTCTTTCAGAAATTTGTTTATTTTTTCAAATGCAATATCGTTGAAATCTCTTTCAAATCCGCCTATACGCCCAATATTAGTGGTTAAACGCGCTCCACAAACTTCTTCGTAAATCTCGTATATATGCTCCCTGAACTGAAACAGGTAAAGAAATGTAGTAGTTGCACCAGTATCCTGGGCAATAATGGTATTACAGATAATGTGATCTGAAATACGCGCCAGTTCCATAATGATGATCCTTAGATAATCAACACGTTTAGGCATCTTTATGTTCAGTAGTTTTTCTACTGTCATGTGCCAGCCCATATTATTAATGGGCGATGAGCAGTAGTTCAACCTGTCCGTCAATGGGGTAATTTGATAAAAAGGTCTGTGTTCGGCTATTTTCTCAAATGCACGGTGTATATATCCAATGGTAGATACACCGCTTACGATGCGCTCACCGTCTAGCTGGAGTACATTTTGAAACACACCATGGGTAGCAGGGTGAGTTGGACCTAGATTTAGGGTAACCAGCTCATTCTGGGGATCGTTGTCTGTATATACTGGTTGATTGTGATTCATATATTCTTATCTACCAAAGTATTCGTCTTTTTTATCAACTCTGTTCGGGTCTTCTAAGGGATATTGTTTTAACATGGGGTGAACGTTCAGCTCATCCATATTCAAAATTCTTCTTAAATCCGGGTGGCCTTCGAATTTTATGCCGAAGAAATCGTAGGTTTCCCTCTCCATCCAGTTGGCTCCATTCCATAAGACCGTAGCCGTAGGGATAATTGGGGTTTGCTCATGAACATAAACCTTAATCCTGATCCTGATTTTGTCCACCATATTGTGTAAATGGTAAACAACAGCAATCTGGTTACGCTCAGGATAATGAACAGCCGTAATATCAGTCAGGTAATTGAAACCAGTTCCGGCACTTTCCTTCAAAAAGCCAAGCACCTCAATGATCACATCTTTTGTTGTTTCAATGGTAAGCAAACCATAAGGTTCGTTTACACCTCCTATTTTATTGCCGAACTTATCGCCCAGTAATGTGATTAAATCGTTATTGGTCATTGCTGCCATTATTCTATTCCGTATGAAGCTAACATCTGTCTGTATTGATCCGAATCCCTTCTTCTGCCAGACTCATTCCTTACCAGCTCCTGAATTTTACCAAAGCCATCAAGGATAGCCTCTGGACGAGGGGGACAGCCTGGAACATATACATCCACAGGAATAATTTCATCTATTCCCTGCAATACAGAGTATGTATCAAAAATACCTCCACTGGATGCACAGGCACCAACCGCCATTACCCAGCGGGGTTCCGCCATCTGCAGATATACCTGCTTTAAAACAGGACTCATTTTTTTCGCAATTGTTCCCATTACCATGAGTAAATCTGCCTGGCGAGGCGAAAAACTCAGACGTTCTGAACCGAAACGGCCGAAGTCGTAATGTGAACCCATTGTAGCCATAAATTCAATTCCACAGCAAGAAGTTGCAAATGGTAATGGCCATAAAGAATGTGAGCGGGCCAAACCGATAACCTTGTCTAAAGAAGTGGCGAAAAACCCAGATCCTTCAATGCCTGGAGGCGCGTCTACTATATTGATGTCACTCATATCATAAAACAAAAAAGGCTCATTCTAATACAGAATGAACCACAAATCTACAATATTTAGCAGCAAAAGGAGTTAGCGCAGGCAGATTTAGAAACGATCTAAATAGCTTAATCCCAATCCAGTGCTTTCTTTTTTAGAATGTAAATAAAGCCTAATAACAAAGTAGCCATGAAAATAAACATCTCGATAAGGCCTGACCATCCCAGCTCCCTAAAGTTAACCGCCCAAGGGTACATAAAGATAACTTCCACATCAAACAGAACAAAGAGGATAGCGACCAGGAAATACTTGATAGAGAACGGTTGCCTTGCATTTCCCACAACTTTTACACCCGCTTCAAACGTTGCAAGCTTGTCACTTGTTTTCCGGGCAGGACCTAAAAAATGTGTAGCAATCAAAGTAACTACTACAAATCCTAGCGCTACAATAATTTGGAAAATGATAGGTAAAAAATCCGAAGGGAGACTGTGGGTTTCCATATGTAATCTGTATTTGGGTACAAAAGTAAAAGAAAAAGGCAGGATATCAACCCTGCCTTTTCAAATTCTCTAATTTATAACGTTTATTTTTTCTTTTTCACTGGCGCTTTAGGGGCCGGTGCCGTTAATTGTTTTAAACCTGTAGCCGCATTTGCATTTGCAGGATCAACAGCCAGTGCTTTATTGAAAAGATCTGTAGCTTTTGCTTTATCTGTTGGAGAGTAGAAGAAACCTAAATTGGTATAAGCTTCAACCACATTCTTTTTCTCAGCTGGCGCAGCACCTAATTCAGGTTTTTTAACTGTTACCAAATCAAGATATTGCTCATAATATGGAACCATTAATCCTTTAGGAGCAGTCTGATCATCCATATAACGTGCAACACGTCCTCTAAAAATATAAGCCAAAGTAAACTCAGGAGAAGTTTTATTGATAAATGCCAGGGCAGAATCAGCTTCTACTAAAAGTTTTTTATCCGGACTTTTCTTTGCCTGATCAGCTAACGCATAGTTATAGTAGTTAGCAGAAGCAAGGTAGTAATAGTTAGTTAATGATCCTTTTCCATTAGGATTTAACCTGATTGCATCCTTGTAAACTCCAGCAGCCTGCGCGTATTTTCTTGAGTTATACAACGCTTTACCTACATCTTCAAGAGCTTCAACATTGGTTGAATCTTTAGCTACCGCTTTGGTGATGCTGATTAATGCCAAACTGTCCTGATTAGCCAATAATTGGGCTTTACCTAAATACAGGTAATCGGCAGCAATCAAACGGCTCGTATCAGAATTTTTAGCGAAGAAATCAGTCAGCAATTTCAAACTCTCAGGGTTTTTGTTTTCAGCAGCAGAATACGCCTGCAAACGCTGAATTACCAAAGCCTTCTGGTTGTTAGGATACAATTTAGCCAGATCAGCAGTTTCTGTTTCTAATGCTTTGTAGTCTTTAGCATAGTAAAGAAACTGTGCATAACGTAATCTTGTATCGAAAGATTTGTCGGTCAGCTCTAAATATTTTTTGTAGTTAGCAATTGCCTCAGTTGATTTTGCTGCGAAATTTGCCGGCTCAAAGTTAGCCCATTGCATATATAACTCAGCAATCTCACGGTAAGCCGGACCGTAGTTAGGGTCAGCAGCAATTACTTCTTTCAATTGTGTTTCAGATTCAGGAAATGCCCTTGATTCTTTATACATGCTACCGATTTGAACTTTAGCTCTCAACAAACCTTCATTCATATTCAATGCACGCAGATAGTTACTTAAAGCCTCAGAATTTTTCTTCTGTGCAGCGTAAAAATCACCTAAAGCAACAAATGTCTCAGGATCTTTATCAGCAGCATCAAGTTCATCCGCTTTTTGTAACATTGGTAATGCAGCAGCAAAATCAGGTTTATCCTGATCAACATAAGCTTTACCTATATACAAGTACGTAGTATAATCCTTTTTAGAAGCAGCAGCGATCGCCTTGTCAAAATTTACTTTGGCAGCAGCAGCATTATTAGAAGCCAGATCAGCTTTACCTAAACCAACGTAGTTCAACGCATATTTTGGATCAGCAGTAACTCCTTTATTAAAAACCGCTTTTGCTGAGTCAACATAATCATTTTTAAGGTAAACTTCACCTAAACTAAAGTAGTTCTCTCCTTTACCGGCTTGTGAATTTACCAGTGATTTAAGCATTGACGTTGCTTTTGCATACTGTTCAGCATCGATCGCTTTTTTTGCATCATTCAAATTTTGAGCAAAAGAGGCAGAACCCATCACTACTAAACCTAAACTTAAGGTTATTGCTTTCTTTGTCATTTTCATCCGTTCGTTTTTTGTTTCTTAATGGAATTGAGCTTGCATTGACTGCAAGTTTCATTGGTTCGTTATTTATTTAAAGTAATATGAGCTAATTCATCTTATTTAACATCATTTCTCTAATCAGGGCTCAATATAATATTTAATTTTCACTCTTTATATTAATGTCCCTAGAGTTCATCGAATTTGGGCCCAATCCAGACTTCAATACAATGAGCTGGCCTCTCGGACTTACCAACCAATTGGCAAAACCCGTGCCTAAATCGTTTTTTATTTGTGCTTTGATAATGTAAATGTTCCTTAAAAATGGATAAATACCACTAATCAGGTTTTTTTGTGTTGGTTTATAAAAAGCGTCATCTCCTTTTTTACCCTTTACGTTCTTAACCCCCAGTATTTTAACTTGCGAGGTAAAGTCGAAACTGTCACGGTGCCCTTTAAGTAGCCAGTTTACGCCAACAACTCCTATGTAATTCTTATGTTCTGCAACGTATTTAATAACGTCGTTATTATTGTTCAATGTGTAAATGCCTGTTTTTGGCAACACTGTTACCTGGGCAAGGTCTTTAAAATAGCGGAGGGTACTGGAATTTGCATTGTCGAAAACAAGATTTGTCCCCGCTGGATTATTTCCCTTCATCATTTCAATTATCTGGTCTGCAGTAATTGTAGAATCCGGATTGTCATTTCCTGTGATCAGGGCAATCCCGTCAATGGCGAACCTTGAGGTAGATATCCGTATGTCACGTCTGGTATAGGCTTTTTCTTCTTCAGGTCTCAAAGGCCTGGATAAGACGGCAACTCCTATGCTATCGTTTAAAAAGGACGACATAATTTTGTTCTCACTGCCTTCAATCAGCTCAAATTTGCTATCAGGATAATCCAGTTTGAATATTTCTATCTGATCTGCAAGTACAGAGGAGAAGCTTTCATCTACAATCATTTTAACCGTTCCCGATGTACGCTCTGTAACAACATCGTCTGGCTTGGCTTTCGGCTTACAGGATGCGAGAAGAACCAGTGGCAACAGAAAAAGAAGCTTATTCATGTTAGTTGTCTTTTTGATTAATCAACCGGAAAAATCTAATTCCTGCATAAACGATCAGCAGTACACCAAACAAAATCCGGTAAGTAGGCTTAATGTCAAACGGGATGTCTTTCCAGACGATCAATGCCACTCCCAACACCAGGTACATGACAAACATCACTAGCCCCAAAATGAACAGAAACCGCTGTTGAGGCGATTTCTGTTTAAATGTATTGAAGTCAAACATTCTAATATTAGTTAGATAATGTAAAGCTGATCGGTATGTTATATTTTACACGAACAGGTTTACCATTCTGGATACCAGGAGTCCATTTTGGACTTGCCTTTAAAACCCGAACGGCTTCTTCATCAGTACCGCCACCTAATTTACGTTCTACTTTTATATCAGTTAAGCGACCGTCTTTCTCTACTACGAAAGAACAGAAAACTTTACCTTGAATATTGTTTTCCTGCGCCATAGGAGGATATCTTATTGCTTTACCCAGGTATGCGTAAAACTTATCCATACCTCCAGGAAATCCTGGCTGAGTTTCAATACTTACAAAGTCATAAACTTTGGTATCCTCTACCACGGCAGCTTGTTTAGGGCCTTCACCTACAGGACCAACTACAACGATGTCCGCACCTGGATCACCTTCGATAGTTTTTTGTCCTGGATCAGCAGCCTTTAACTGTTCCACTTGTGGTGGCTCTTCATCACGAACCTCATTATCCGGTTTTACAATCGGAGGAGGGAACTTGATTTGATCCGTTTTTGGTGGCGGTGGCTCAACTGGTGGCGGTGGTGGAGTCTTTGGATCCACCGGTGGTGGCGGAGCCATGACAACTTCAGTTTGTTTCACTATCTCTTCCTCAGGCATTTGCCCTTTGATTAAACTAATAATCTTTGGTAAAAGAAAAAGCAAAATAAAAACTGTCGATGCCAGCAGTAATGCCTTGGTTGTATTTGTTCCGTTATTCTTGCGCAACTCGTAAGCTCCGTAAGACTTGTTCTTTCTCGCAAACACAACATCAAGCCATTCCTTGTCAAATAAATCTATTTTAGAACCGAACATTGCTTGTTATTTAAAGTGTTAATAATAGTATTATAAAATTCCCTGTTGTTTCATGAAGTCTTTCTCACTGTCAAGGATGTTTTCATCATCAATCGCAGGTGCCGTTTTGATACCAGTGATTAACAATTCGTCCATGATATCAACGAAGTTTTTATAAGAAGCACCCGTAGTAGGTTTGATCACCATTACGATGTCTTTACCTGTAGTTTCACGTACTTTCTTTTTATTCGCCAGGATCGTTGCCCTGATTTGGTCGAAACTCTGAATCTCAGGTGGTGTTTTACCTGCTTCTCCCATGTACCATGCAACTTTATTATTTTTACCTAATAAAACTGTCATCGTCTGTGAGGCCCTTAATTCAAGCTTCTCTTCAGATTTGTCGTCTTTATCCGGCTTGGCAATATCCATTGCCGTTGGTTTACTCAGCGTGGTGGTCAACATAAAGAAGGTAATCAATAAGAAGGCCAAATCAACCATTGCGGTCAAATCCACTCTCGTAGACGCTTTCTTACTCCTTACTTTGCCTCCTCCTTTTTTGCCACCCCCGCTGGAGGTATCTAATTCTGCCATGTTCTTATTAGTTAATTGCCGCCCTCAGCAGTTGTGATTAAACTAAACTTATTAATTTTCTGTTTTTGAAGGATATCAACGATTTTTTTAACCGCAGGATACTCCTCAGCAGCATCACCTTTGATACTCACCCTCATTCCTTCAGAGTGAAGCTCAGCAACAGATTTACGTGCATTCAGGATCCAGTCAGATAACTGATTGTTTGTTGAATCTGCAGGAATACCGGTTTCAATACCAGATCTTTTTCTTTCATCACTATCCATAGCGATGAATTTTTTCAGGTTCTGAATTGGAACACCGAATGAAGCAACAACACTAAAGCGTTTTTTCTCTTCCGGTGTAAAACTGATTTTATACTGCTCTCCCATTTTTTCAAGGGTAGATGCTCTGATATCAGGGCCTGCAGTTTCGAAGAACACTTTACCCGAACCTATAGTTAGAATAGCAATATCCTTTTCAGGAACTTTGATCTTATAGGTGGATGACGGAACTTTCACATCCAACGGATCCGGTTGTTTTGCAGTTGCTGATAAAATGAAGTAAGTAAGCAACAGGAAAGATACGTCGCACATGGCGGTCATATCGATCGAGGTACTTTTTCTTGCAACTTTTGCTCTTGCCATAATTTTAAAATTACTTATGTTTTATATAATGATGTTAATTCTTCCGGTTTTCCATAAAGCCGGTAAAAAAAAATAACATTATTTTCTATTTATGCGTAGAAGCATAAGTTTGGATGATGCTAAAACCAGCTTCATCAATTGCATAAGTCAATTTATCAATTTTTGAAGTCAGGATGTTGTACATGATAATCGCTAATGTAGAAGTACCGATACCTGTTGCAGTGTTAATCAATGCCTCAGAGATACCAGTTGCTAACGCTGCTGAATCTGGAGAACCAGCTGCACCTAAACCACCGAAGGCCTTGATCATACCTGTTACTGTTCCTAATAACCCCATCAATGTACCAACTGATACCAATGTTGCGATTACTGTAAGGTTTTGCTCTAACATTGGCATTTCCAAAGTTGTTGCTTCTTCGATATCCTTTTGGATAGCTAAACATTTTTGATCTGTGTCCATGTTAGCTTCAACTTCCATCTCACGGTATTTTTTCAAACCAGATTTGATTACGTTCGCAACTGAACCTTTTTGTTTATCGCACTCTGCAATTGCAGCTTCGATGTTATTAGTGTTTAAAAGAGTTTGTACTTTTTTAACAAAAGCATCCAAACCAGCAGTACCTGTAGCTTTTCCAATTACAATAAAACGCTCTACAGAGAAAACGATTACCATTAAAAGCATACCCATTAAGATTGGAACGATAAATCCACCTTTGTAAGCCATACCTGCATAGTTACCTGGTTTTGGCAAATTCTCGACGTTATTATCAATAAAGTTGTTTGCGTCTCCCAGAACAAATTTAAAAAGGAGAATTCCGATAATAATACAAATTGGGATAACTAGTGTAGCGAATAGATTTGAAGCTGATGAAGAGCTTTCTTGTTTAACTGTTGTTGGTTTTGGTGCGTTTGCCATTTTTTTTTAGTTTTTGAGTTTTTAGTACTTTGTTGTTTTTTTTAAATTTAGATTATTATTCCGTAATACACACAACGACGAATAGAATCAAATGTTGCAATAACAAATTTATAACTTTGATTTTAATTCCAAATTAAATTATCATTATCATCTAAAATAGATTATCCGCAATAAAATTCTGTTTGCAGTAGTGTATATTAAAAAAGATTGCCTCGTTTGGGAGACAATCTTTCACAATGAAAACTAAAAAAAAATTGAAATGCAAATTTTTCCTTAAAAAAAATGATTTAAAGCGTGTTTTCCACAACTTTTGGGATTGATTCCCGTATTTCCCCAGTTATAAGCTCCCCATATTGTCTGAAATTTTCTATAAAGGCTTTGGCCAGTTCATTTGTTTTCTGATCGTATTTATTTTTATCTGCCCATGTATTTCTCGGATTTAATATTTCCGACGGTACACCAGGACATTCCTCGGGCATCGATAATCCAAAAACCGGGTGTTCGGTAAAGCGGGCCGCTGCCAGTTTTCCTTCCAGTACCGCACTAATTAATGCCCTGGTATGGCTCAGTTTCATCCGGTAGCCCTCACCATATGACCCTCCGCTCCAACCTGTGTTCACCAGCCATACGTTTACATCGTGTTGTTCCATCTTCTCGCCCAGCAGTGCCGCATATCGCCCCGGGTGCAGGGGGAGGAACGCTTTGCCAAAACAAGCTGAGAAAGTAACCTGAGGTTCGGTTATACCTGCCTCTGTACCGGCCACTTTAGCAGTGTAACCAGATATAAAATGAAACATGGCCTGTCCGGGCGTCAGTTTAGATAGTGGTGGCAATACACCGAATGCATCGGCGGTAAGGAAAAAAATGTTTTTGGGCAGTCCGGCCACGGAAGGAACAACTGCATTTTCAATATAATTAATAGGGTAAGCTACTCTGGTATTTTCGGTTTTTTCAATGTTGGTATAATCAACAACGCTTGTTCCGGGAAAATAGCTTGTATTTTCGAGCAATGCACCAAACTTGACCGCGGCGTAAATTTCCGGTTCTTTCTCCGGCGTCAGGTCAGCACATTTGGCATAACAACCACCTTCAAAATTGAAAACCGTTTTGTCCCCCCATCCGTGCTCATCATCCCCAATCAGGTTCCTATCAGGATCTGCAGACAGCGTAGTCTTCCCAGTACCTGACAGGCCGAAGAAAATTGCAGTGTCCCCTTTTACCCCAACATTGGCGGAGCAATGCATCGACAAGGTATTCCGCTGTTCCGGAAGTAGAAAATTTAGCACAGAAAAGATCCCCTTTTTGATTTCACCAGTATATCCTGTACCGCCAATCAGGATAATTTTACGGGAAAAATTTAAAATAGAAAAGTTAGACTGCCTGGTGCCATCAATTTCCGGATCTGCATGAAAGCCTGGGGCGGCGATAATTGTCCATTCTGGATTCTGAAGCGGGTCCACCTGATCAGGCCTTAGAAACAGATGATGCGCAAACAGGTTCTGGTACGCGGTTTCCGTAATTACCCTAATCCCCATATGGTAGTCCTCATCAGCGCAGGCATACGCATCCCTTACATAGATTTTTTTGTCCCGCATGTACGTACAGACTTTTCCCAGCAATGCGTCGAAATCTGCCGTACTAAACCTGATGTTGATATCGCCCCACCAAACGGTGTCCCGGGTAATGTCATCCAGAACGATAAACCTGTCTTTGGGAGAGCGGCCAGTAAATTTGCCTGTGTCAATAGCAAGCGCGCCTGTTGAGGTGAGTGTACCTTCAGCATTTTTGACAGCCTCCTCGATCAGTTGAGCGGCACTCAACTGATATAGTGCGTGGTCATTACCTAAACTCAACCTTGAAAGGTCGGGCCCCGGTAGCATAACTTTGTTCATAACAAGAATATTTGGTATGGCAAAGCTAAGGAGATATTTATTGAAATTTTACCATTTTAATTCAAAAAAATTAATATTGTAGCATTTACACTAACACACAATTAACTGAATTACAATAATTTAAAGCTCATTTTAACCTCCAGATTTTTTTACTTTAAATCCTTCTTTCTGCAAAATCGAAACTATTTTATCACGGAAATCACCTTGTATGATGATCTCACCGTCCTTGGCGCTCCCCCCTACCCCGCACTTGGTCTTCAGCATTTTTGATAGTTTTTCAAGATCGGCTGCCGTACCACGATAACCCGTAATCAGCGTAACTGCTTTTCCACCCCGGTTTTTACGATCCAGCATTACCCTTAGGTCCTGCTGGTTGTTTGCAATCACCTCTTCGGTTGCGTCATTATCGCTTTCATAACTAAAGGAAGGATCTGTAGAGTACATTATTCCCCCAAGGTCGCTTAACGATTTTTTCTTTGTCATCTGATTCCAATTGTTTATTGCAAATTAAATAGTCATTTCGGCCTCTGCCGGTATAATTACATTAAGTGACAGCGGTGCAACAGACACGACTATCTCTTTTCCCATGAAATATGGTTCCCCATCAATATGGATCGCTGCATCCTCAGCCCTGGTAATCCGAATATCCCTGCCTTTAATAATTTCCACCATATCAGACTGGTCTGTCTTTGCAGTCAGCATACTGTATGCCAGCATGGGGATCTTATACAGCGGAAACGACTTAATAACGCATACATCCAGCAATCCGTCTGTTACAGATGCATGAGGTGACACATGTGCATTGTTGCCATATTGCGATGAATTGGCCACACTCACTACAAAAGCCTTACGGGTGTAGCTTACGCCGTCAATTAATAAATGGTAGGTCTCCGGTTTATAATTGATCATTTCCCTGAAGCCTAATTTCAGATAACCGGATAACCCCCTTTTTTTATTTCCAACAAATACAGAACTGATATGTGCGTCAAAACCCATACCGGCCATATTGAAAAAAAATTTATCGTTAAACGTACCGGTGTCTATTTTTGCAACGTTCAGGCCGTTGATTACTTTGATCGATTTTGCCGTATTCATAGGGATTTTTAGGAACCGGGCTAGCCCATTTCCAGATCCAAAAGGAATAATCCCCAGTATTTTATGCTGCTGCATCACTTTGGCCGCAATTTCATTGATTGTACCGTCACCGCCTACGGCAACAATAATATCGAAATTCTTATTTGCAGCCTCCTCTGCAATCTCGGCGGCATGGCCAACATATTCCGTAAAACTATAATTAGGATTAAACAGGGACCGGTCCAGGTTTGCATCTATTATAGCCGGAATCTTTAATTTGTCCTTACCACCGGATATAGGATTAATAATAAATAAAATGTTCGACTTTGCCAAAAGGGTATGAATTAATTACGGTACAAAATAATTGATATTTTTTGACTATTTTGAATATATATAGTAATTTCGCAACCCTAAGGTGGACTGATTTGCGATGTTATGTATACATAACGGGATTGCAACCACGTAAAAAAAAGTGCTAACCATTCATACACTTCCTTTTACTGCCTGTTTTTCAGGGTCATTATCCATTTTACATAATTGTTGATTATCAAATTAATTATTTAAAATGTCATATTTATTTACATCAGAATCTGTTTCTGAAGGTCATCCAGATAAAGTAGCAGATCAAATCTCGGATGCACTAATTGATAATTTTTTAGCATTTGATCCTGAATCAAAAGTTGCCTGCGAAACATTGGTAACTACAGGACAGGTTTTTCTGGCCGGTGAAGTAAAATCAAAAGCGTATCTTGATGTTCAGAAGATTGCCAGAGAGGTAATCAGTAAAATCGGATATACCAAAGGCGAATATATGTTTGACAGTAACTCCTGCAGTGTATTGTCCGCCATTCACGAACAATCCCCTGATATCAACCAGGGTGTAGACAAAGCAGACAAAACTACCCAGGGCGCGGGAGATCAGGGAATGATGTTTGGCTATGCTACAAGGGAGACTGAAAATTATATGCCGCTGGCACTGGACTTAGCCCACAAGATTCTGATCGAGCTGGCCGCTATCCGTCGCGAAAATACTGAGATCCAGTACCTCCGACCCGATGCCAAATCTCAGGTAACTCTGGAATACAATGACAACAACGAACCCGTAAGGATTGATTCCATTGTTGTTTCAACACAGCATGACGATTTTGACGAAGAGCAGACTATGCTTAAAAAAATCAATGACGACATTATCAATATTCTTATCCCAAGGGTATCGAGTCAATATCCCCAGTTTAGTAAACTGTTCAACAAAGACATAAAATACCACATCAACCCTACCGGTAAATTTGTAATCGGTGGTCCCCATGGTGATACCGGCTTAACTGGAAGAAAGATTATTGTTGATACTTACGGTGGTAAAGGTGCCCATGGCGGTGGTGCTTTTTCAGGAAAAGATCCTTCTAAAGTTGACCGTTCTGCAGCTTATGCTACCAGACATATCGCTAAAAATCTTGTAGCTGCAGGTGTCGCCGATGAAATACTTGTACAGGTATCCTATGCAATAGGTGTTGCCCAACCAATGGGTATCTATGTGAATACGTACGGCACTGCCAAAGTTGAAGATGCAAATGGTAAATCTCTTACCGATGGTGAAATTGCCAAGGAAGTTGAAAAAATCTTCGATATGACCCCGTACGGTATAGAAACCCGTTTTAAATTGCGCAACCCGATCTACTCGGAAACTGCAGCATATGGTCACTTCGGTAAAAAGAACGAAGTAGTAACCAAAATATTTAAAGCATCTAATGGTGAGGAAACCTCACTAGAAGTTGAATTGTTTACATGGGAAAAATTAGATTACGTAGACGCCGTTAAAGCCGCGTTTTCTCTGTAACCTTAGTCATCGCAAAGAAGCTACTGTCCGTTTATATCGGACAGTAGCTTCTTTAGTTTGGGGCCTTTAGGTAGCCCTCGCTAAAATTTCACTTCCTCAATTAAATAATATCCAACCTTTCGATCACTAAATGGTATTACTGCACGGCTTCGGCTAAACAAATGGATGTATCTGGTTTAATAAAGAAATATAATTTACCCGAATAAAAACCATTTACATTAGCATGTGTTTATAATGAAAACAATCTTATTATGGAACAGCCAGTAGAAATGAACACACTTAGCCAGATATTAGAAAAATTAAGGCAGAAAGGTTTAGATAACGAGATAAAAATGACCGACCATGGTAAAATGCAAGGGGTTGGTGTCAACCAAATTTACAATCCAGAAGATTTAACTATCATAAAAACATACCGTTTTGAAGGCGATTCTGATCCAGCAGACAATTCAGTACTTTACTTATTAGAAGATAAAGAAGGACAAATCGGCTATATCATTGACGCCTATGGAATGTACAGTTCACAGGAAGGTACCGGTTTTGACGATTTCTTAAAGAAAATCCCTACTGCAGATAGAGATCTGCAGGAACTGTTCAAATAGTTCTATTTCAGAAAACTGCTTAGTCCTAAGGCAAAAACAGCAAAATCCAGATGGTTTATCCATCTGGATTTTTTGGTTTTAGGCAAAATTCCTTTACAAACTGATTATTCCTGATTATATTGTGTGCGTAGACATATTTATCAAAAAATTATTCTTACCTTGATAATTCTCTAACATTACCTGCAAATTTCTAGTATATAACACAAAACACACGGAATATTCTCCCAACCGGGACTATAATCCCAGTATAGCTCTGTTTTTAGCGCAAAAAAAACTTTTATTAGAGTTTACTTACTAAAAATAGCCCAAAAACAGATTAATCAGGCAAATGGCTAGCCTTATATAAAAAGAACATAAATGACCAGTGAATAAAAGCTGAATAAGCCTGATAACCGTAAAGAAGTAATCTCTGATGAAGATGAAAGAAGAATTTTCCGATGCCGAACTTTGGGTCCGCTTTAAATCGGGCGACAAGAGTGCTTTCAAAGCGATCTACTATAAATATTATATGACGCTATACAGGTATGGCTTAAAAACTTCACTTGATGCCGATCTTGCTGAAGATACACTGCAGGATCTTTTTCTGAAACTCTGGAAAAACAGAAGCACGGTTGGTGAAGTAGCTTCAGTTAAAAGCTACCTATACAGGGCCTATATTCGTACAGTGCTTGATGCACTTAAAAAAGCAAGACGTACATACAGCGCCGCCGATCTAAATATTGAACAAACAGACAAAAGCATTGAGGAAAATATGATCATCGACCAGTCGGTAAATGAAACAAACCAAAACCTATATCAGGCCCTCAAACACCTCACTAAAAGACAAAAACAGATTGTAGTACTGCATTATTTTGAAGGCCTTTCTTACAAACAGATTGAAGAAATACTTCCGCTAAAATACCAGGCTATACGCAATTGTGTCCATGAAGCCATCAAAGTACTCAGAAAAAACATTGTTATCCGGAGCATTGATATCATACAGGTAATTACCTCCTTGTTTTTCCTATACTAATCCTATCTCCCCCGTAGCGGCCATTAATTTATTTTTTCAAAACAGGGTACAATTGCATTGTTTCCCAGTCTTAATACATATGAATAGAAACCACTTCGTCTTAGGCTTGATTCTTCTGACATTTTTTGTCATCTCATTTTTAACAAACATCCTTGGTCCACTTGTTCCCGATATCATCAGGAGCTTTTCCCTCAGCTTAACTACAGTGGCCATGTTACCATTTGCCTTTTTTATTGCCTACGGCGTCATGTCTATTCCATCGGGAATTCTTGTAGAGAAATATGGCGAAAAGCTAACGATGGCCGCCGCGTTTTTTATTTCATTTCTAGGCGCGCTTATCTTTGTACTCCTTCCCGGCTACTTCAGTTATATGTTCTCCCTCTTTTTTATCGGGGTGGGGATGGCTATGCTCCAGGTAGCCATAAATCCATTGTTGAGGGTTGCAGGTGGTGAGGCGCAATTTGCCTTTAACTCCGTGCTGGGCCAGTTCTTTTTTGGCCTCGCCTCTTTTCTGAGCCCGCTTGTTTACTCTTATCTCGTATTAAATATTGGTAAACCCGCAGGCGATAACAGCATGATCATTTCCCTTTTTGAGGCGATTGTACCTGCAGAGCTACCATGGATTTCCCTTTATTGGATTTTTGCCATTGTCTCACTATTAATGGTAATAGTAATTTCCGTCATCAGGATCCCAAAAGTAGAACTAAAGGGAGATGAAAAGGTTGGAGGGCTAAGCACCAATATGGAGTTATTGAAGAATCCCACAGTGATCCTATATTTCATTGCCATCTTCTGTTACGTGGGCCTTGAGCAGGGAGTAGCCAACTGGATGTCTGAATTCCTAAATAAATACCATCAAATAGATCCAAAAACAGGTGGCGCCGCCGCAATTTCCTGGTTTTGGGGCTTGCTAACAATGGGCACCCTGCTTGGCCTCGTATTGCTTAAATTTATCGATAGCCGTAAAGTCCTGATCATTTTTACCATTGCTGCCATTGTAAGTCTTGCATTGTCACTCTTTGGTCCCGCCTACATTTCACTATGGGCATTTCCTATGGTTGGCTTTTTCGCTTCAGTTATGTGGTCCATTATCATCTCGCTGGCACTAAACTCAATGGCACAGCACCATGGGGCACTATCAGGAATACTGATCACCGGAATATGTGGCGGCGCAGTAATTCCTTTGATTATTGGATGGCTCGGTGACATGACCTCCCTTAAAACAGGAATGATGTTTATGTTTGTCATGCTGGGTTATATACTCAGCATCGGCTTTTGGGCCAGGCCATTGGTTATTAACCAGGTCATTTCTCTCAGAAAATCTAAAAAACTAAATGTGATCAGCAATGAATAGTTCCATTATAGGAGTCGATTTAGGCGGCACCAATGTTCGATGTGGTCTTGTTCGGGGGCAGGGCATACTAAAAACAGATTCGCGGAAGATACGCTCCGGCGGAACAGAAGCAGAAGTAATTGAAGACATTATGCTGTCCATTGCCCAGGTGATGGACCCTACTGTAAAATCTATCGGTATTGGCGTGCCGGGAATTCTCGATACCAAACAAGGTATTGTCTATGATGTACAAAATATTCCCTCCTGGAAAGAAGTACCGCTAAAAGCCATCCTGGAACAACATTTCCAACTGCCAGTATATCTGAATAATGATGCCAACTGTTTTGCCGCCGGGGAATGGTACTATGGAAAGGGTAAAGGATATCAGAATGTTGCCGGACTTATTCTGGGAACTGGTGTTGCTGCCGGCCTGGTTTGTAATAACCAGTTATATGAAGGCAGAAACTGCGGAGCCGGTGAATTTGGGATGCTCCCCTACCTGGAAGAAAACTACGAATTTTATTGCAGTGGCAATTACTTCAGCCATTTTCACCATACCTCTGGAGAAGAAATATTCAGAAGGGCAAATTCCGGCGATCCGGCAGCATTTCAGATTTTCAACGGCTATGGCAAACATCTAAGCGGGGTAATCAAGGCCATTTTGTTCACTGTAGACCCTGAAGTCATTATTCTCGGCGGATCCGTAAGTAAGTCTTTCGCATTTTTCAAAGCATCTTTATGGCATCACATGGAAGACTTTCCCTATAAACCTGTGATTAAAAACATCATCATAGAAAGCTCTGTGAGAGAAAATATTGCCATACTCGGTGCTGCAGCACTTCATTTTACCGCTGGTGGAGAAGGATAAATTTTAAATTAATTGCAGCAGAAACAAGTACAAAAATCCATTTAGCCCGTCATTATAAGAAACAACCCTTTTACTGATGACACCATCATAAGCATACAACTTACAAAAAGTAATGGATATGCTTATGATAGCTTCATAACCGCTAAAAAACAAATATTTACCAATGAAAAACCTGAACCTCCTGATCCTCTTTTTGCTGCTCTTTTGTACCAATAGTTTATTTGCTGTCCAGCACATTCCTGTTAAAATAGAGAAGCACGTAAAAGGAGCCCCTATAACTATAGGTATCCCGTTTCCAAATGGCACGCTCTTTTCGGCCGACCATGTACGCCTGCTCAATCTGCAGGGAGAAGAGATACCTTCTCAAATTACGGAGGTAAATAGTTGGCAACCGTTAAACAGCAGCATCAAATGGATATGGGTATTCTTTTTTGCCGATGCCAGCGATACCTATACACTGGATTATGGTGCCGATGTGGTGCGAAAAGTTTTTAAAGGCGCCCGGGTGGTAATCAGGAATGTTCAGCCGATGGGAAGTTCTACAGACGTAAGTACAGGCCCGCTCAATTTTAGAATAAAAAAAGACATTGGCGGCTTTTTTGAAGTAGTAAAACTGGATGCCGATAAAAATGGTTTTGATGCAAAAGATATCATAGCCGAAGGCACAAAAGACCGCGGATCATTCCTTGACCTTGTTGACCCAGACGGCCTTGATAAATCGAAAGCCGTTATCACCAGAAGTGTGATAGAAAAAGGATCTGGCCCTATGCATGGTATTATCAGGCTGGAAGGTGAATATCACTATTCCCGAAAAGATAACAATACGGCCCCTTTTGTCATGAGGATCCACGTATATGCCGGGAAATCATATGTGAAAGTTATCCATACCTTCATCTATACCGGCGTACCTGATCAGCACAAAGTTATCAAAGGCGAACATGCCCGGATTGCAACCCAGAGTAAAGATATTCTAAATGAAGAGGAAACCAGTGAAAATGGATGGGTGAAACCTAATGACCAGATAGCGGGTGCAGGCTTTTCACTGGATTACAAACTTGCTGGGCCAATCAATTATAAAGTAGGTTATAAGGATGGAAAATGGTGGGAAAACCCAGCTGAAAAAGTATACCAGTACACTGCCGCCCCTACTGAAAATTCATACCTGTTTCAAACGGGGCCAAAGCCCAATCGTGCTGCCCCTGTTCCAGAATCATCTGACATTGTGAGGATGGAAGGTTTTTCTGCAAGCCTGGTGGCCGGTCAGAAAGAACAGCTAAAAACTGCCAAAGCAAGTGGATGGATGGATATCTCAGATAAAAAATGGGGCATTGGCGTAGGTATCAGAAACTTCTTTGAGGAGTATCCTAAAGAGTTAAATATAAACGGTACATCCAACACCGCTACGGCATTCTTATGGTCGCCTCAAGCCGGCCCGATGAGTTTTGCACGTGACAAAAACTCCCCCGACGATGGTATCCTGGGAAATTTTGCACAGGGACTAGCCAAAACAAGTGAACTGGTCTATTATTTTCATAACGCTGACATCAGTACTGAAGACATACAGCTTTCCCTCAACTATGTGCTCAACCCTCCTGTCGCGCATGCTGCACCAGACTGGTATGCCAGTACTAAAGTATTCGGTGCTTATTCCCCGCAAGGTAAAAACTTCCAGGAGTTTGAGCGCGGAATACAGTATAAAATGGACTGGCTGTTATTTAACCAGAATTGGGCACCGTGGTATGGGATGTTTGAATATGGCGATTACAAAAATTACTACATTAAAAATAAATGGGAAATGTGGGCCAATAATGAACCCGGACAGGACTATATGCTCTGGATGCACTTCTTAAGGACAGGCGACCCGCGTTTTTACAGGGCCGCCCAGGCAACCAGCATGCATACAATGGATGTAGATAATATCCACTGGCCTAAAAAGCCGGAGTTTATCGGAGATACCAACCCATCGCTTGATTTTTTCCAGAATAAAGAAATGCCCGACAATACCACCCCTTACCTGGGTATCGGCAAGAGGCATGGCGATCAGCACTGGACAGCGGTATTAAGCGCCCACGTGTGGGTACAGGGATGGCTGGCCGATTATTACCTGACGGGATATCACAGGGGACTGGATATGGCCAAACAAACTGCCGATACGTATACAAAAAGGATCTGGGGCGATCACGATTTACGTGGAAGAAGGCTTTATCTTTCGGTATGGAACCTGACGGAGGTTTATGACGCAACTAAAGACCCAAAATACCTGGCAGATCTGCAGGATAGGATAAATACCATGCTCACACTCCAAAACGGAACAGAACAGAACAATAGCTTAGTGATTGACCGTTACGGTTACGCACAGGTTTATGCCTCACAGGGACTAAAAAAATATTTCCAGATTACCGAAGATCCAAAAATCAAAACAGCATTAATTAAACACGCACGGTCTGTACGTGACAATGAGCCCATCAGCTACCTTTTTGAATCTTATTTGTCTTCTATTCATACCTTATTAGTTGGCTATGAATTTACTAAAGATATAAGCTATTTAGATACTGCTTTAAGACGGGCAGAGGTATTAAAAACTGATCTTTCAACAGTAAAATTTGATGACTCTGCCACACAACGCAAACTGGCTGAAACCTTACTAAAGGTGAGCCACTTCCCACAGGACCCGGATAAAGAATATGCGGAATGGGATGTCAGAAATGGCCTCAGGGTTTTCGGATGGACACACGCTTACAACGTGCCTTATCTGTTATATTGGTTACGTCAGGCTGATCAGCTGCAGAAAAAGCCTGTTGCGCTAACCCAAAAAGCACCTAAAACAGTAACAGGAAAGAAATAATTTCCACCATTCACTGTTTTCCACCCTGGTAATCACACTGGGCAGGAAGGATACTGCCCGGAAAAACAGAAAATATAATCATAATGAGCTACTTACAAAGTTATTTATTCATAATAAATCAATTTTTTCAGTACAAAACAGATTAAGTAACGTCTTAGTCAGCAATAACACAAACACAACTTCAGAAAAAAGATATACTACCAATGAAGAAGAAATATAATACAGAACTGGAACAGGTAGATGCAGCATGGAACAAGCTGGAACCCATGTTGGAAGAGAATACCCCGGTTTCAGGAAAACTGAAGTCGCTTTATTCCAATCACAAGTTCCTCGCCGCGGCAGCCATCCTCATTGTGATTACCTCCATAGGGCTATTATTTAAAAATTACAACAGTGATATCGTATACAACACCCGATATGGCGAAACCGCACGTGTGGTACTCCCAGATAAATCTGTCATTTTCCTCAACGGGAACACCAGATTGAGTTATCCAAAGAACTGGCCGGAAAAGGGCGATAGGGAAGTGAAAATTAACGGCGAAGCCTATTTCTCTATCCGGCATACCAAAACTGATCAGAAATTCTTTGTAAGAATGGATGGTGGCATGTCTGTGGAAGTACTTGGTACACAGTTCAACGTTTCCAACAGGAAACAGCAGACCAACGTGGTACTGAGTTCAGGAAAAATCAGGTTCCATATGGACGAGCTCAGCAACACGCCTAATGACACGGTAACCATGAAACCTGGCGAACTGGTAGCCTATCAGCCAGGCAGTGAAACTTACACCAAAAAAGCAGTAGACCCAACCATCTACTCTTCCTGGAAATCGTCGCGCCTCGAATTCGATAAAACCGAACTGCAGGATGTACTGCGCACCATACAAGATACTTATGGGCTAAAAATTAAGGTTGAAAAACCCGAACTGATGCATATGCGCGTATCGGGATCTGCACCAACGCAAAATATCGACCTGCTGATAAAAGGCCTGTCAGAAGTATTTCATTTAGAACTAACAAAAAAAGGAGACACACTGATCGTAACAACAAAATAATTTACTCACTCATCTAAATTAATTACTATGGTAAAAGTTATACGCTCGCTAATTATTATTCTCATTTTTAGCTCCTCCCTGGCATATAGTCGTGCCCAATCTTTTGCCTATCACGTAGCAAAAGAACGCTCTGGTATCACAAAAGAGGCAACCGAACAGTTCAAGCCCCTGAAAGACATCCTTAAGGAATTCGAAAAATCCTACCGGGTATCTATTATGTTCGATAGTAAACTGGTAGAAAGAATCAGGATCCCGGTTAACCGTGAGATCAACAAAGAAACCATTGAAACTGCTTTGAGTACCCTGCTTAGCCCTAGTAACATTAAATTTAAAAAGGTGGCAGACAAATTCTACATCATCAATATGAATGATAAAAGTGCCGCCATAGGCTCTTCTATTGATATTGCAGATTTTGATCCGTCATATCCAAAAATGATGACAGCCTTCCCAAACGACAATGCCGCAGCTATTTTACCAGCTAACGTAAGCCAGTCGGTCGTTACCGGTAGAGTAACGGATGCAGCCACGGGCGAAAGCATACCTGGTGCCTCTGTTAAACTCAAAGGGACTACTACAACCGCTGTTACCGATGGAACAGGAAAGTATTCCATTCGTGCCTCAGTTGGTGGGACCTTAGTTTTTTCATATATCAGTTACCTCAGCAAAGAAGTACAGTTAACCGGCGCTACAGTAGTAAATGTACAACTGGCAACCGATCAGCAGAAACTGAACGAGGTTGTAGTGGTAGGTTATGGTACCCAGAAAAAAAGAAACCTCACGGGTTCAATTGCCACACTTTCTGCTAATAGCATTAAAGATATTCCCGTAACCAGCTTTGAAAATGCTATCCAGGGGCAGATGGCAGGTGTACAGGTTCAGGAACCAAGTGGTGAGCCAGGTGCTGCCACCACCATCCGTGTCCGCGGTATCGGTTCAATATCCGCAGGTAACGAACCATTATATGTTGTAGACGGCTTTCCTGTTTCCAAAAATGTGGAATCAGCTATACAGGGGGATGTTGCCCGCAGAACAGTGGCATTCCGTCCTGCACCGGCAAATCCGCTGGGAACAATTGCACCGGGCGATATCCAGTCAATAGAAGTACTTAAAGATGCCGCAGCCGCAGCCATTTATGGTTCCAGGGGATCAAATGGTGTAATCATCATCACTACAAAAAAAGGTAAAAGAGATGGTACAACTTCCATCAATTTCGATTCTTATTATGGCGTACAATCTGTAGCGAACAAAGTAGACCTGATGAATTCCACTGAACTTGCAGCATATGTAAAAGACGCTAAAAACAATGCATACGTTCAGGATATAGCTGGCGCAAACGCAAATGACCCCAATTCGGTGCGGTACACTAAAACTACCAATACCAGTTACTTTATAGGCGATGCCTTTGTAAACCCTACCGGTGTAAATACCGACTGGCAGGATGTCCTTTTCAAATCTGCGCCGGTTAAAAACTATAATTTGTCCCTTGCCGGTGGAGCAGAGAAACTTGGCTACTACATCTCGGGAAATTATTACAATCAGGAAGGTGTGATTCCAAGTACCGGCTTTAAGCGTTACAGCTTCCGGGTAAACCTGGATTCAGATCCAATTAAAAACCTTCATATTGGTGTAAACCTGAACCCATCCTTTACTGACCAGGCAAAAGGTTCAACCAGTGCACCTTATTTTGCAGATCCTCCGGGAGCAGTATATACCGCCCTGGTTACTTCACCAACAGTTAGCCCATATCTTGCAGACGGCTCTATCAACCAAAGCAATAACCAGTCGCACCTCAACACAGAGAATGGAACAGGTACTAACATGACTGCCTCCAGTAACCCTCTGGCAGTGGTGAAATATATCCACGATGACCTTACCCAGTTCAGGACTTTCGCAAATGCATATGCAGAATACAAAATTCTGGATGGTCTGAAGTATAAACTGATGGCAGGTACAGATATCAATAACTATAACAGAAATTATTACCGTGAAAAAGCATTTTTAGACAGGGCGGCAACAGTGGGTATTCCTTACGGGCAGTCCAACTCTTCGTTGGAGACTAACTGGCTGGTAGAAAATACACTGTCTTACGACAAAACAATCGGTAACCATAACTTTTCTGCAGTGGCAGGATATACCGCACAGAAAAACAAAATCAGGATGAACCAGGTAAATGCAGAAAACTTTCCTGACGATCTGGTACAAACCGTAAGCGGCGGACAAGTAACCGGCGGTACCGCAACTGAAGAAGAATGGGCGTTGGTATCTTACCTCGGCCGTCTCAATTATTCCTACAAAGACAGGTATTTATTATCTGCAACAGTACGTTCAGACAGGGCTTCACGTTTCGGTGAAGGAAACAAGGTGGGTTACTTCCCTTCGTTTTCTGCCGGCTGGAGGGTATCTGACGAACCTTTCATGAAAAAAATCACATTTATTAACGACTTAAAAATTAGAGGTAGCTGGGGTAAAACAGGAAATTTCCTGATTCCTAACTATGCATCTATCGGATTGTTAAATCCATACAACTATGTTTTAGGAAATGTAGTGGTAAATGGAGTAGCTCCTTCAACACCCAGTAATTCTTTACTTACCTGGGAGAAAAATACACAGACGGATATCGGTATGGACCTGAGCCTGATTAAAAACAGGATCTTTGTTTCCCTGGACTGGTATAGGAAATTAACTTCCAACCTGCTGTTGAACGTACAGGTGCCGGCAATTGTTGGTTATGGAAATGCAAACCCTTTACAAAACATTGGTGAAGTAGAAAATAAAGGTTTTGAAGTATCGGTAACTACTCATAACCTCGAAGGCAGTTTTACCTGGAGCACGGACATGAACTTCTCTACAAATGACAACAAAGTATTAAAACTTGGTGCCAGCGGTGATCCTATTTTAAGCACAGGTGGCGCGGGTATACGTCACGTCACCAGGATCGGAGATCCGGTAGGTAGTTACTATGGTTATGTAGTAGATGGTATTTATCAGACACAACAGGACATTACCAACGCACCAAGAGACCTCCTGGCCCCAAATGCGAGACCAGGTGATTTCAAGTTCAAAGATGTGAATGGAGATGGTAAAATTGATGCTAATGACAGAACAGTAATTGGCAACTACCAACCTGATTATACATATGGTATCACCAACCGTTTTGGTTTCAAAAGAGTTGAGCTCAGCTTCCTCATTCAGGGAGTTGAAGGTGCAGAAGTACTCAACTTAACCAGAAGACATCTTGGAAATGGCGAGGCCAACACCAATTCTTACGCCTTTGAAACAGGCAGATGGATCTCAGCAGAGCAACCGGGTGATGGAAAAACACCAAGGGCCGACCGTAATGGCGACTTGCACGGATTTAATAACCGTCCCTCAAACTACCAGGTGGAAGATGCTTCTTACCTCCGCTTAAGGAATGTAACCGTAGCTTACAGCTTACCTGAAAAATGGGTAGGAAAGTACTTTTCTTCGCTACGGGTTTATGTATCAGGAACCAACCTTTATACCAAAACTGACTATGTAGGTTACAATCCTGAAGTAAACAATCAATCTACTGCATCAGGTGTTCAGGGAGAAGATTATGGGGCTTACCCATTATCCAAAACTTTCACTTTTGGAATCAACGCATCATTTAAGTAGTCTCAGTCAATTAAACTTAGCATTATGAAAAATCAACTTACCTACATACTTATATTATCTTTCTTTCTTACCGGATGCAGCAAGGAGTTCACAGATCTGAGTCCTATCTCGCAACGTAACGTAAATGCTTTTTACCGGAATGGTGATGATATGATCATTGCAGTGAATGCGGCTTACAAAGCCCTGCAGATGAACGGCACTTATAATCAGAGTTACTGGTTATTAAATGAGATGCGCTCTGACAATACCGATGGTGGTTTTGATCAGACTGGCCTTGGGGCCGATCTAAATATCCTTGACAACTTTGGTGAAAATGCGGCCACATCTGAGTTGGTAACCGCGGCATATCTGGATTCCTATGTAGGTGTAAGCCGATGCAATTTAATATTAAGCAGAATTGATGCAGTGCCGATGGCTGATGCTTTAAAAAACCGTATCAAGGGAGAATCACTCTTCCTGCGCGCTTTATTCTATTATAACCTGGCGGTTGATTTCGGTAGAATTCCATTGGTTCTAAAGGAAATTTCCGTAGAAGAAGGCAAAAGTTATCCACAGGTCCCCGCAGCAGACGTATACAAACAGTTGGTGACCGACCTTATTCAGGCAGAAACGTATCTTCCCATCAGATATGGGAGCGCCGATGTGGGAAGGGCCACCAAAGGAGCCGCGGCTACCCTTCTCGCTAAAATATACCTTACAATGGGCAATAAAACAGATGCCGTGCCTGTATTGCGCCGTGTAATTAGTGATTATGGCTACTCGCTGGTCACCAGTTATGCAAGAATCTGGGGCATTGCAAATGAAAACAATGTAGAATCAGTTTTCGAAGTGCAGTTTAAAGGTGGCGGAACAAATACAGGTAATGCTTTTACCAATGCATTCTCTGCTTTGTTGATCCAAAGTACAGGAAGTTATAAAAACCGTCCTACTGCTGATATGGAAGCCGCTTATGAAAGAGGTGATCAACGTCTTGCTGCATCAATGAACCCACTTGGAGGCCCGCTTAACGCAAACCGTTTCATATTAAAATATGGAACAACCACAGCGTATAACGAAGGAGATGCAGATTACAACTTTATCGTACTGCGGTACGCAGATGTATTACTGATGCTGGCCGAAGCCCTGGGCGAAACCACAGAATCTTATACACTAATCAATCAGGTACGTACCAGAGCTGGTTTAGCCGGATTGAGCGCTGCCTCTCCCGGAACTTTTACAGATAAACTGTTGCATGAAAGAAGGGTAGAGCTCGCTTTTGAAAACCACAGATGGCCAGACCTTTTACGCTTTGGTAAAGCAAGAGAGGTAATGGTTGCCCAGGGTAAAACACCCAGATTGTTATTCCTGATCCCACAAAGAGAGCTGGATATCAATTCTACCTATACCCAAAACCCACTATAAAATGATTTCATAAAACCCATCAGCTGAGATGGATTCACAAATACTACAAAATATATGCGAATGAACAAGTTCAATTTTATTACCTCAGTATGCTGCATGGTTATTTTCATGGTGCTGGTCCGCGATGATGCCCAGGCCCAAACACCGGCAAAACCTTCATCAGCCAAAGTACTGCAGGACCTGAAACGCCTTAATGTATTGGGTAACGTACTCTATCTTGCGGCGCACCCTGACGATGAGAATACCACGCTCATCGCCTACATGGCCAATCATAAACTGTACCACACAGGCTACCTGGCATTAACCAGGGGCGATGGAGGACAAAACCTCATCGGCCCCGAAATCCGTGAACGCCTTGGAGTCATCCGCACTCAAGAATTATTACAGGCACGCCGCACCGATGGAGGTTACCAGTTTTTTACCAGGGCAAACGACTTCGGATTTTCAAAAAACCCAGAAGAGGTATTTAGCATATGGAACCGCGAAAAACTGCTTGCAGATGTGGTTTGGGTGATCAGAAATTTTAAACCTGATGTGATTATAACACGGTTTCCGAAAGATTCAAGGGCCGGACATGGGCAACATAGCGCCTCATCGATTCTTGCAGAAGATGCTTTTGTAGCAGCGGCTGATCCAAAACGCTTTCCGGAGCAACTGAAATATGTTCAGGTGTGGCAGGCCAAGCGTTTACTGTGGAACATCAGCTCATGGGCCTTCAAAGATCCCAAAGAATTTCAGAAAATAGCCCCCGGGCTACTTAAAGTAGACGTAGGTGTTTACAATGCCCTGCTGGGTAAATCATATGGCGAAATATCGGCCGACAGCCGCAGTATGCACAAGAGCCAGGGATTTGGTTCTACCGGTAGCCGCGGAACCTCACTCGATTATTTTCAGCATACACTTGGCGAACCAGCAAAATCCGATTTGTTTGATGGTATAAATACGACGTGGACCAGGGTAAACAACAGTGCCAAAGTAGCGCAGTCGATCGCCAAAGCAATTGCCTCCTATAAACCATCAGAACCCGCAGCTGTAGTACCAGAACTATTATTGGCGCGTGCCGAACTGGAAAAATTACCAGAAAGTTTCTGGAAACAAAGAAAACTAGATGAAATTCAGGACGTAATCAAAGAGGCAACTGGCCTGTACATGGAGGCTACCGCAGGAAGCTATGCCATCACGCCTGGACAATCTTTAAAGGTAAGTGTTGAAGTGATCAACAGGTCTTCTTCCCCATTGAAAATCAATTCTATTACATTCCCCTTCCAGAAAAAAGATTCAATCGTAAACGTAACACTCAACAAGTCAATAGATAAAGATTTCAAGGCAACCGTAAAAGTACCTGAAGACATACCTTTTACTCAACCTTACTGGTTGCAAAGAAAAGATTCCCTCGGTATGTTTTTTATCAAAAACCAGAAAGACGTAGGACTGCCTGAAAATAATCCTGCAGCAGAAGTTACGCTGAATATGAGCCTGGCAGGCCAGAAGTTTAGTTATACCATACCCGTACAGTATAAACACAACGATCCTGTAAACGGCGAACTTTTCCAGCCACTTGCCGTTACCCCACCAGTTTTTGCCAATATTGCAGAAAATGTGTATGTATTCGCAAATAAAGATCCTAAACAGGTAACTGTTTTTGTAAAGGCTGGAAAAGCGAATGTAAAAGGCAACGTATCACTTAAGCTTGAAAAAGGATGGCGGGTAGAACCAGCCACCGCAGCTTTTGATATTGCAGCTGAAGAAGCCGAACAAACCGTACAGTTTACCTTATTTCCTCCGGAAGAAGCAAGTGAAGCCAATATTCAGGCAGTGGTGAGCATTGATGGCAAGGAATATAATAAAGGTATCAATACCATTAATTACAATCATATTCCGGTACAGGTATTACTCCCTGATGCAACAGCAAAGGTAGTAAAGCTGGATCTTGTCAGGAAAGGTAAACAGATCGGCTACCTAATGGGAGCCGGAGATGAAGTTCCGCGCTCCCTGCAGCAGATTGGTTACGAGGTGACATTAATTACCGATGCAGATGTGAATCTGGAAACCCTGAACAAATTTGACGCCGTCATCCTGGGTGTACGCGTGTACAATACCCTTGACAGGATTAACCTGTACCACGACAAGCTGATGGAGTATGTAAAAACCGGCGGTAATCTAATTGTTCAATATAATACCAACGGTAACCTGAAAATGAACCCAGGCCCCTTCCCTATGAAACTTTCCACAGATAGGGTCACGGTAGAAGGCGCGGAAGTTAGGTTCCTCTTACCCGAGCACCCTGTACTGAACACGCCGAACAAAATCACGGCTAAAGATTTTGAAGGATGGGTTCAGGAACGCGGTTTGTATTTCCCAAGTGAGTGGAGTAATGAATACCAGGCAATCATTTCGTCAAATGATCCGGGGGGGCCGCCACTCAACAGCAGCTTACTGGTGGCCAAATATGGAAAAGGCAATTTTATTTACACTGGTCTTTCGATGTTCAGGGAATTGCCAGCGGGAGTTCCTGGTGCATACCGCCTGTTCACCAACCTGATTTCGCTGGGAAAATAATAAAGAACCAACATGGCCTAGCCAAAGGCTAAACAGAAAAAACGACCTGTTATATTTGGAATAAGGTGTATAATGCACAGTATACCAGATACAACAGGTCATTTTGTTTAAAAAAGATTAACGAATCATCTTAACGAATCCTTTGAATTTTTATATAATAAAGTTAATTTTATACGATATAGTTAATGCGTATATAAAAACGGAGATTTATTTTATTTTTGCAATCTAAAGACAAGTGAATGGTTAAAATTTTTGTTGGCGGGCTGCCACCTGAAGTTTCAGAGATAGATTTAGTGACATTTATCAGCAATTATGCTGAAGTAGTTACCATCAAAATGGTGCGTGATAAGGTGAGTCAGAAATCCAAAGGCTATGCCTTCCTGGAGATGAAGAATCAAAATGAAGCAGAAAAAGCAGTATCGTCATTAAATGAGATGATATGGAAAGGAAATACGCTCACGGTTAAGATTTCCGAAGGCGTTGCGGTGAAGCCGCAGGTTAAACGTTTTAGGCCAGGTAGTCCTGTAAAAACAAAACGTCCCAGGATTTAAACAAGTCCTGTTTGAATGTGTAAGCGGTTGTTACTAATGATAGATCAGATGACAACCGCTTTTTTCAATTCGCAAGGTTATTGTGCATAGTATGACAAGGTATATCAGTGCATGATTAAGCCTGCTTAACCAACTGGATGTTGCCGAAGATCCTTACTTCATCTCCCAAAATGAGTTTTCCAGCACCGGTTTTTCCTTCCCAGTCCAGACCAAATTCTTTTCTGTTAATTTTACCCCGCACAGTGAATCCTGCTTTTTTACGCCCGCAAACATCAATCGCGGTACCACCAAATTCGCCCTGCAGCGTAACCCGTCTTGTGACGCCTTTGATCGTCAGGTTACCCTCAAGCTGGTAATCATTCCTCAGTCCCGAAAGTATTGTCCGAGGTTCCATGCCCATCTTCTCAAAGCTGACGCCTTCAAATGTGAGGTGTTGAAAATTTTCAACATCAAAAAATGATGCCGATCTTAAATGCACGTCCCTTGATTGGTTATTTGTACTTAACGATTCCAGATCTGCATCAAACTTCAGTTTGTTCACATTTCCAAAATCATTTCCTTCTGTTTGAACGTCCAGTTTAAATCCCGTAACAGAACCCGTTATCTCACTGATCATCAAATGTTTTATTTTAAAAAACAATTCGCTATGTATTGGATCAGCTTTCCATGTAGTTGTCATTCCTTATATATTTATATGGTTAAGTCCCTGTATCAGTTGAAATTATCCAACCATACAGATTGAATTTGTATTGCATCTGCAATATTATATGGTGAGAACCCGCCCGATTAATTTTTTTACTGGCAGTTAATTTATAAATGTAAATCTAAGATGCTCAGATAGATTATAATATCCCCAATAAGGGGGGAATATAAGCCCACACATTATTGTAATATTCCGCCTATTAAAACTTATATTTTGACAAGCAAAGACCTAATAGCCATTTAATAGGAGGATTGAAGCAGCATTGATCGAAGGTTAACCAGAGACTGACCGGAATGCAGGATAAATCTGGGAAGGTTTCTCTTTGGACTTATGATAATATTTTGTGTAGTTTAAGGAACCAAACTACAATATGCGTTATAAATTCCTTTTAATCCTGATAATTGTCCTCTCATTGGCCACAATTCATGTTGCAAGTGCACAGGTGTCCGGAAGGAACAGACATCCGTATACGCTATCGCTGATTCGTATGGATGTGAACGACGAGGAGAATGGTACAGCTATCGAAAATTATGTAGCTGTTTATTCGCAACAGACCGATAGTGTTATAGTATACAAATGGAACAAGATTGATGGAGAAAAGCCTTCCAAATCTACATTTTGGGCTAAGAAGGATGCTTCCGTAAACTCAGTCCGCTTTTTGAGCTCCGATGGCGCAGATATTAAAGTTACCTTTTTGCCGGGCAATCGAATTGGTATAGACCATGATGTATATTTCCTAAACAAACCGTATTACGATTTTATGAAGCAAAAATTGTTGCTGGAAAAATCTATACTGGATCTGTCATTTTTCTTAAAGGACGGATACGGCGATTATGATTCTTATCTGGAGCTTTTAACAAGAAAAAACTGGCGAAATCAAAAGGAAAATCCTGATTATAAAATAATTACAGTTGACGTCAAAAATAAAAATAATCAAACTGACGATCAATTCCATCATTGGAGGTCAGTTTATACCTACAATACCGCTGGAATTTTGACAGCTGTAAGCGGGCAATTTTATGAAAAAAAACTATCCCTCAATAATAGTTTTGAACTGGTTTATCAGACCAGAAAGAACCTCGACAGGTCTTCAGTCGAAATAACGACGTATCAAAACAGGAAGACCCTAAGGGATTCTGCAGTAGTAAACTGGACACAGCTGAGCACGGCAAAAGACTTCCATTATTCTACAAAACAATCGAAACTGAAAATCCTCAGCATAGAACAAAAGCCTGATAATTTCGAAGAAATTACCAGGCTTTTGGATTTAAAAAAATAATCCTACCTCCACGACTCCCTTCCTGCAAAACCATCATACCAGAACCCTTAACTATCTATTTTCAAATCGCACTTAAATCGAATTGAGGTTCAGGCAAATCGCCCGTTCATACAGAGAAATTAAAATGAGAAAAGCTGTAATTAACTTCACTTCTAATACCAGGGCCAATCGCCCTATCTTTGGTGTAATTTTGCACTGCTGAAACGAATAAGGAATTAGTCTTCTGCCCGGCTATCACCAGTACTGGGGATTGTTTTAAACTGCGGGTTCAGCTATTTTTGCAAGTGTTCATATTTATTGAACATTTGCAATTAACTGCTTTTTTAATCAACCCACTATGAAACGAATTGGTTTTTTGATTGTCGCGGCAATATTGGTAGTTTTTATCACTGCCCAAAGCTTTTATACAAAGCCTAAGTCGGGCGTTACCTATCAGCGTGCTTTATATTACCCACAAGCCGTTTCAATGTGCCGCGCCGCCAATTTTCTCCCGGGGGATTCTGCGATCGAAATTCCTGCATTGACAGGTTGGGGAAATTATAAATGGAAGGTAAGTACTTCATCAGACAGTGCACAATATTACTTTAATCAGGGTGTTTCCATGTATTTCGCCTTTCACGCTGTTGAAGCAGTGGCATCATTCAGTAAAGCTGTAAAATTCGATCCTGCCTTTGCGATGGGCTGGTACGGAAAGGCACTGTCGCTTGGCCCAACCATCAATGAAGAGATGTCCTATAAGGCACCGCGGGAAGCGCTTGAGGCTGCGCAAAAAAGCAAGGCACTAGCCGCAGGTTGCACTGTCCTCGAGAAAGACCTTATTGAGGCTATCCAGCATCGCTATAGTCCCGATACTAACATCAATCTTACTGATCTCAGAAAAAGCTACGCTTTAGCAATGGAGCAAGTATATGAGCACCATAAATCTAATCCTGATGCGGTAACCTTATATGCAGATGCTATGCTATTGCTTCATCCCTGGGACCTGTATCAGCATGACATGACTCCAAAAGCCTGGACCCCATTGATTGCAAACGTCTTGAAAGAAGCAATTGCACTTTCTCCGAAGCACCCTGGGGCAAACCATTATTACATACATGTTATCGAAGGATCGGCGCAGCCCGAACTCGCCTCCAAAAGTGCTCACCTGCTTGATACATTGATGCCATCAGTAGCGCATATAGTTCACATGCCTTCGCACATTTATATCCGCACCGGTGAATACAAAAGAGGCATTGCAGTGAATGATTATGCGGTTGCAGGTTATAATAAATATAAAACAATATATGCACCAGTGACTAACAGCGCCTTTTTATATGAGCTTCATGCACTTCATTTACAGGAAGCACTGGCCGAAATGGCTGGTAGCTATCGCCGTGCTATCCACTCAGCTAAACAAGTAAGTGAAAAAATCGCGAAGACTGGCATGCTTTCGCTGAAAGGTGCAATGGGAAATTACCTCCAATTTGCCTATGCTACGCCGATTATGACTAATGTGAGATTTGGAAAATGGGAAGATGTGCTCAAGACAATGCCTACAGACACACTTATCAGTTATGATATTTACCTTAATTTTGCTAAAGGCATTGCCTATGCCCGAACCCACCATGAACTAATGGCAAAAAATGAACTTAAAGCACTGAGAGCGAAACTGGCAGATGAGTCACTCAAAGCTGATCCCGGTATTGCCAGTACTGCCTATGCCATTGCCAAAGTCGCAGAACCCATCCTTACTGCGGCAGTTGCGGAAGAAGAAGGTGACCTTGAGCTGGCCATTGCGGAATACCAGAAAGCAGTCGTTGCAGAAGACAGGCTGATCTACAATGAACCAAGAAGCTGGTCGATCCCTGCAAGACAGTACCTGGGAAATGTAATGTTAAAGGCTGGCAAATATGCTGCCGCTGAAAAAGTTTACAATGCCGATCTAAGGGTTAATCCAGGGAATGGCTGGTCACTGACAGGCCTGACCATAGCTCAGAAAGGGCTTAAAATCCCATTTACTTCAAAAGCACAACTTGCCAAAGCCTGGGCCATCCGGGATACAAAGATTGACAGGTCCGTATTTTAACGAATTCACAAAATCATTTTTCAACTTTATGACTACCTTAAATGGTAGGGCTATTAAATGCACCTTCATTTTAAGCAGATTAACCAAACTATCAAGTGGGATCCGTTAAAGGATTGTGGTAAGGTGGTGAGCAATGAAATATTTTGAAAAGCTTTTAAATCAAAAAAGCCTCAACTTTTACAGTTAAGGCTTTTTGCGGACCGGACGGGACTCGAACCCGCGACCTCCGCCGTGACAGGGCGGCATTCTAACCAGCTGAACTACCGGTCCGTTGTCCCTTTCGGGAATGCAAATATAGGAACTATAATCACATTACAAAATTAATATTTCAACTATTTTCGAAATAAAACCTAACTCATTAAGCAACAGAGCCCTCTTTCATCTTTTCTGCATTCTCAGCAAACTGCAATGCATCAATAAGCTCCTGAACACCTCCGTCCATCACATTATTCAGACTATAAAGTGTCAATCCAATACGGTGATCAGTTACACGGCCCTGAGGATAATTATAGGTCCTGATCTTCGCAGAACGGTCTCCGGTAGATACCATCGTTTTACGTCTTGCGGCAATGTCACCGTTTTTCTTCTGCACCTCAATATCGTATAGCTTGCTTCTCAGCATCTCCATCGCAATTTCCCGGTTCCCCAGCTGCGAACGTTCCTGCTGACAAACTACCACTAATCCCGAAGGTCTGTGGGTAAGCTGCACTTTAGTTTCTACCTTGTTTACATTCTGTCCACCTGCACCACCTGAACGTGACGTTTGCAGATCAATATCAGCAGGGTTCAGATAAAAATCGATTTCCTCAGCCTCAGGCAGCACTGCAACTGAAGCGGCAGATGTATGTACCCTTCCCTGGGTTTCAGTGTCAGGAACACGTTGTACGCGGTGTACACCAGACTCATATTTCAACTGTCCGTATACATCTTCTCCAGAAACCTTCATAATTACCTCTTTGTAACCACCAGCAGTTCCTTCAGTCACATCCACTATCTCAACTTTCCAGCGTTTTTGCTCAAAATAACGGGTGTACATACGGAAAAGATCACCTGCAAACAATGCGGCCTCGTCACCACCAGTACCTCCCCTAATCTCGAACACGGCATTTTTAGCATCTTCAGGATCTACCGGAATCAACATTAAACGAACACGCTCTTCAATCTCTTCCTGTTCTTTTAATAATCCGTCCAGTTCTTCTTTCGCCATTTCGCGCATTTCGGCATCCTTCTCATTGGTCAGGATCTCCTTGTTGGCATCAATGTTACTCATTACATTTTTGTAGATTTTATATTCATCCACAATTTTGGTGAGGTCTTTATATTCTTTATTTAATTGGGCAAAACGTTTCATATCCTGCATCGTATCAGGATTGCTTAACTGCTCTTCAACATCTTCCCAGCGAATTTTTATCGCTTCTAATTTCTCTAACATAATCTTTTATTCAGAAAATAATTAATCGCCCTATCAATATATACCTTTTTCAATCGCTGTCAAAACCACGTCAAAGAGGTTAAAAACAGCCATATAGGCAACCTTCGGGCAATTGGTATTTATAGGATTACAAAAATAAGGAATTTCATCAGTAAATATTTGTTTTTTATCTGTTATGAAGCTTGCATAAGATTTTCGATACTTTTTGCAAGAAGTAGTCTTATGCAGGTTTTATCAGAACATCAATTGATATTCACCAAAAACAATGTTACGTACCTTCCTTTTCAAAATACCTAAGGCTCAACTCCTGTCCGTCAAACATTACATAAGAATTGAAACCCAGCCATTCCCCTGTATTATAATACTTACTGCCATTACCCAGGTCAATGATCATTGGCAAGTGCCGGTGACCATAAATAAAATAATCATAATGCTGTTTAGCCAACACTTCGCGTGAATATATAGCAAGCCATTCGTGCTCTTCCCCAAGAAACACCTCTTCTACCCTGGTGTTAATTTTGCGACTCTTGCCCGACCAGCCGTTGGCAATGCCCAACCCTATACGGGGAGGTAACGTCGAAAACAGCCAGCGGCATACAGGATTCCTGAAAATTTTCCTTAATATCCTGTAATTTGCATCTCCAGGGCCAAGTCCATCTCCGTGATGAAGATAAAAACTCTTTCCGCCACGCTCAATTACCAGCTCATCACTTACTATCTGGATACCCATCTCGACAGTAAAGTAATCCTCTACCCACATATCATGATTACCCTTAAAGAAGTAGATTTTAATACCGGCATCAGACATTGAGGCAAGCTTGCCCTGCAACCTGATATAACCCTTAGGCACTACAGTACGGTATTCAAACCAGAAATCAAAAACATCACCCATTAAAAATAATTCTGAGCAGGTGGGCTCAATAGAAGATAACCATCTTACAATTCGGTCTTCGCGAATGCGGCTTTCTGCATGATTGGGAGAGCCTAAATGAAAATCAGAAGCAAAATATATATTCTTTGTCATCAATACTCAAATATAGCGACCATTTCTATCAATTATGACCACTATTTTTCAATCGTAAGCAAAAATAAAATTTAAGTCAAATAAGCCTGAACTGCTGAAAAAAGGCATATAAAGCCTATCGGATCAGTCAACTTTGTCAAAATAAGCTAAAATTTGACCCAATCGTATCCAATCCAGAACGATTACAAACTATTTTTGTAAATTCGCAACCAAATTTAAATACATGATTTCTACAGATATAGCCATCATTGGCGCCGGACCCGTAGGTTTGTTTGCAATTTTCGAAGCAGGGTTATTAAAAATGCGTTGCCACTTAATTGATTATCTGCCACAGATTGGTGGTCAGCTTTCAGAAATATACCCAAAGAAGCCCATTTATGATATACCTGGTTATCCAAGCGTTTTAGCACAGGAACTTGTTGATAATCTTCTAGAGCAAGCCAAACCATTTCACCCAGGCTTCACCTTAGGTGAACGTATCGAACAATTGGAAAAACGTGGCGAAGCTGATTTCGTTCTAACGACAAACATGGGCACGGTGATAGAATCCAAAGTGGTTGTTATTGCTGGCGGATTAGGTTGCTTTGAGCCACGTAAGCCTGTTGTTGAAGGTTTAGAAAACTTCGAAAACGGACGTGGTGTAAACTATATGATCCTTGATCCTGAAAAATACAGGGGACAGAAAATGGTGATTGCAGGTGGTGGCGACTCGGCACTGGACTGGACAATTTTCCTGGCTGATATCGTTGAAGAACTAACTCTTGTTCACCGCAGCGAAAGCTTCCGTGGTGCACCTGATTCAGTGAATAAGGTAATGGAACTGGCTGAAACAGGAAAAATTAACCTGATTCTGAACAGCAACCTTAAATCTGTAGCTGGAAACGGTAAGTTGGAAAGTGTGGAAATTGTACATAACAAAAGCCTTGAAGCAACAAACGTTGAAGCAGACCACCTGATTCCTCTATTTGGACTTAGCCCTAAACTCGGCCCAATTGAAGCATGGAACCTGAATATCAACAAAAGTGCAATTGAGGTAAATACAGACGATTATTCTACCAATATCCCGGGCATTTACGCCATTGGCGATATCAACACCTATACTAATAAATTGAAACTAATCCTTTGTGGATTCCATGAAGCAGCATTGATGAGCCACAGCGCTTACCAGTATATGAACCCAGGTGTAAAATATACGATGAAATATACAACTGTTAATGGAGTAGCAGAATTCTAATAATGGAAGAAAATAATATTACCGTACACGTTCAAAATCCGGATGGCACGCTTACTGCACTGGAAGCACCCGTGGATATGGGCCTGAGCCTGATGGAATACCTCAAAGCCTGCGAATATGATATCCTGGCAACTTGTGGCGGAATGGCACTTTGTGCAACCTGCTGCGTTGATGTACTGGAAGGCGAAGACAAATTAAAGGAAATGACAGACGATGAATATGCGATGCTGGATACCTTGCCCGATCTTCTGCCCAATTCAAGGCTTGCCTGCCAGTTGCAATTGAGCCATGATATGGACGGCCTGGTTGTTAAATTACACGGTACCTAGTTATTATCGGTCCCAGCAATAGTTTTTGCAGGATCACCAATAGTTTTATAGGCACCTTCACCCTTCAATATTGCAAGCATTTTAGTGGAATTGCCCAACACTGATTTTGCAGCTGCCAATTCCTTATCATACTGGAATGCTTGCATTATTCTTCCCTTCTCATAATAATACCTGCTTACAATATGGCTTTCAAGCACTCTCTTGATTTCAGGTTTGTGTGTAAGTAAATCGGTCTTTTTCGCAATCAGCATCTTTGCCTTAAGGTCTTCCAAATCTGCCTTTACTTCAGGCAACTTCTGCTCATTCTCGGCCTCCGTCCTTAATTCTGCAATTAACCGTTCTGTATTGGTAGAGTAGGAATAATCTTTTCCTTCAAGCGTATTTGTAAATGCGGCATAATCTTCGTCCGAAACTTTAAAGTCTGTTGCAGCAGGAATAGAAGGATGCGAGCTCCGGTAGGCATTCGCATAATCGAAAAACATACTCTTACCAATAAGGGATATAGTTACCGGACTTAGTTTTACCGTATTAATTAATACGTCAGGATAAACCCCATTACCGTCATACACATTCCTGCCCGTTCTTGTGTTGAATTTTGTCATCAATGAATCTGCAATTCGTCCGCTTCTTCCGGCAATACTTTTATGCGAATAATCAATTGCCTGGATGCAGCGGCCTGAAGGTGTGAAATATTTCGCTACGGTAACTTTTACAAGGCTGTTGTACGGGAGGTTGAATGTTTGCTGCACCAGGCCCTTGCCAAAACTCCTCTGCCCTACAATTACCGCCCTGTCCAAATCCTGCAGGGCACCTGCAACTATTTCTGAGGCTGAGGCCGACGAGCCGTTAATCACCACCGCGAGCGGCAGGTCTGGCATCAACGGCATCTGGTTGGTCCTGTAATTGATGGTCTTCTCAGGATTCCGCCCTTTTTGGGTTACAATTACCACATCCTTGCTCACAAACAGGTTCACTATTTTAACAGCCTCCTGTAAGATGCCACCACCATTGAACCTGAGGTCTAGTATCATGCCCTTTGGATGCTGCTTGTTCAGCTCCACCGCGGCATTCATTACTTCACGTGCCGAATTTTCTAAAAATTTATCAAGCCTGATATAGGCAATATCCCCCAGCATTCCCGAATAAACTACATTGGGCTGCCTGATTTCATCACGAATAAGCTGTTTGGGTATTAATGTCCCATTTCTAAGGATCAGAAGGTCCAGCGTAGAACCGCGCGGGCCTCGCAGCAACTGGCTTACCTGAAGACGGTCTTTGCCACTTATTTCTGTGCCGTTGATCTTCATGATCTGATCGCCGGCCTGGATACCCTGTTTAAAGGCCGGATAACCTTCACTAATCTCATTGACAAACAATTTGCCTTCAATAAAAACAGTGCTAACCCCTATTCCACCGAACTGGGTACTCACGTATTTCAGTTTGAAATCTTCAACTTCAGACTCGGGAACATAAACTGTATAGGGGTCAAGCGTTTCCAGCATCGCATCGATGCCATTTTTCATTAATTCCGAAGGATCAGTCTCGTCAACATAATTGATGCTCACCTCCTTATATAAGGAAGCAAAAATATCCAGGTTCTTGGAAACCAAAAAAAGGTCTTCCTTAAAAGACCAGGTTAAAGATCCAATTGCAAACAATGCAACCAGGAGTGCAAACTTATTTTTTTTCATGAGCATGCAGTTAAAGTTAAGAGATGGGTTTACATGCTGGATTGATGACTACAATCTGTTTCCGTCAGGATCAGCAAGCGCCTTATTAATGGTAAACTCCACATATCTCACATCCCTCTTTAATAAGTGCGTCAGTTGATCTACCAATTGATCTTCATTACCCGGAGCAAATGATAAATTTTCTTTAGCCAATTCCCTGTATTTTCTCAGAACTTTGATTTTAACCCTTTTTGCCGTTTCAGGAGTGAATGTAAAACTTGCCATATATAATTCTTTACTGCAAAAATATGAAAAAAACAGCACATCTTTAATTACAATAATACGCAGTAAATATGATTGCCAAATTAACCCTGATTTCCACTATTTGAACTAACTTCACAATAAATAATCAAAAACTGAACATGATAAAAAAACACGACGTTGCCTTACTTGGTCTTGCGGCACTAATAGCCGTAAGTACACCTGTATCAGCGCAGAAGAAGACTGCTCAACCTAAGCAGTCGGCTCCAGTAACCAGTAGCCAGGGAAAACTCATCCCTAAAGATCCAGATGTCAAAATTGGTAAATTGCCAAACGGACTTACCTATTATATCAGGAAAAATACAGAACCAAAAAAAAGGGCAGAACTTTACCTGGCCAACCGCATTGGCTCTTTGATGGAAAATGACGATCAGCAAGGCCTGGCGCATTTTACGGAACATATGGCATTCAACGGCACCAGGGACTTTCCAAAAAATGAAATCATCAACTACCTGCAAAAAGCCGGGGTACGTTTTGGGGCCGACCTCAATGCCAGCACGGGCTTTGACCAAACTGTTTACCAGCTGCCGATCCCAACCGATAGCGTTGAAGTATTTAAAACCGGCTTTAAAATCCTCTCTAACTGGGCAGGAAGGATTAGCATGGACGGAGAAGAAATAGACCGGGAACGTGGTGTAATCATTGAAGAAGAGCGTCAGCGTGGCAAAAACGCACAGGACAGGCTCTCAAAACAGATCTTACCTATCCTGCTTAAAGATTCCCGTTACGCCAACCGCATCCCCATTGGAAAGGTAGACTTGTTGAAAACCTTTACGCATGATAAGATCAGGAACTTTTACACCGACTGGTACCGGCCCGACCTGCAGGCAGTAATTGCTGTAGGTGATTTTGATGTCAACGAGGTAGAAAAACTGATTATCGCCAATTTCTCTGATCTGAAAAACCCAGTGAAAGAAAAAGAAAGGGTAAAATACACCCTTCCAGATAACAAGGCACCACTAGTCAAAATTGTAACGGATCCGGAACAACAGTACACCGTTGCTTTTGCCATGTATAAACACCGCTCCACCGTTTCCAAAACTACTGATGATCTAAAGAAAGGCCTCATGTATTCCATGATCAACGCAATGATCGGGGCACGGTACCAGGAGATCCTTCAAAAAGGCAACGCACCATTTCTCTTTGCACAAAGCTCTTATGGCCCATATCAGGGAGGAATAGTGCCCGGAGTGGCTGCTTTCCAAACTGCAGTTGCTGCAAAGTCAGGAAAGGACCTGGAAACCGCAATTACCGCAGCCGTAGCGGAGACAGAGAGAGTGGCCAAATATGGCTTCCTGCAATCCGAACTCGACGTAGTGAAGAAAAATATTGAGGCTGGAAATGAAAAAATGCTGAGGGAAAAAGATAAAACTGCTTCCTCCTCTTTTGTACAGCAGTACGTCTCTAACTTCCTTACGGGAACCCCGATGGCATCTACTGATTTCAGCTATGCAGAAACGAAAAAGAACCTGTCTCTTATTTCCCTGGCAGCAGTTAATGCCCTTGCAAAAACATTGATTACACCAGACAACCAAATCCTGCTTGTACAAGCGCCCGAAAAGGAAAAAGCAGCATTGCCTTCAACTACAGCATTACTGGCAGCGTTTAACAATGCAGGTAAAAACATTACGCCCTATGTGGACAATACAGTAAATAAACCCCTGCTGGATAAAACGCCTGTTGCAGGTAAAGTAACGGCAGAAAAGAAATTCGAAGATATCGGCACAACAGAATGGACATTGAGTAACGGTATTAAAGTAGTTTTAAAACCCACAGACTTCAAAAACGACCAGATTTTATTCAGCTCTTTCGGCAGAGGCGGCACCTCAGTTGCCGATCCCAATGATTATCAGTCGGCAGATTTCTCAGGCATCATCCCTCAAAGTGGAGTGGGCGACTTTAACCCATCTCAGCTGAACAAACTGCTTGCAGGAAACACAGGCAATGCAGACGCTTATATTGATGACTTATACCAGGGCTTCTCTGGCAGTTCATCACCTAAAGACCTGGAAACTGCTTTTAAATTAGTTTATGCTTATGCTACTGTTCCCCGTAAAGACACAGAAATCTTTACCAAGACAATGAGCGACTACAAAGTGCAGCTGGCAAACAAAAATGCAAACCCTGCCAGTGTTTTTGCAGATACCGTACAGGCAGTACTTTCTTCTTATAACAAGCGGAATATGCCTACGACCCTTGCCGATCTTGATAAAATCTCGCTTGACAAGGCTTTTGCTTTTTACAAGGACAGATTTGCAGACCTCGGGGAACAGACTTTTGTATTTGTTGGAAACTTTGACCTGATAACCATCAGGCCTTTGATAGAAACCTATATTGCAAGCCTGCCTACACTAAATAAAAAACAGGATTTTGTTGACATTGGCGCTAATCCCCCTAAAGGTTTGGTAAGTAAAACCGTACACAAGGGATTGGAAGATAAAGCAAGCGTACAACTTTATTTCCATGGCGATTTTGAGTACAATGCCGAAAACAACGTACAATTGGACGCCGTAAAAAGCGCACTTGAAAATAAAATACTGGAAAGGTTGCGTGAAAAGGAAAGCGGTGTTTACAGCCCTTCGGTAGGTCTAAGTGTAGGCAAATACCCTACATCTCATTATTATTATACGGTGTCTTTCAGCTGTGCTACAGCTAATGTTGAAAAGCTGATTGCCGCTGCCGTAGATGAAGTGAAAAACATAAAAAATAACGGGGCTACGGCTGATGACATCTCCAAATTCAAATCGGAAGAGCACCGCCAGATGGAACTGAGTCTGCGTAACAATAACTATTGGCTTGCCTACCTTAGCACACGTCTCAAATACAATGACAACCTCAACCAGTTGTTAAGCGATAAACAACGGGTAGATGCAGTGACTGTTGAAACGTCAAAAGCTACTGCACAAAAGTACCTGAATGAAAACAACTACATCAGGATGGTACTGATGCCACAAAAATAACATGTAATAAAAAGGGTCGGTATCTGTTGATGCCGACCCTTTTTTTATTTTACCTCTACCCCTATAGGCCCACTTGGCTCACTTTCATTTTTGAGCCTGTCAAGTGCTGTTACCAGATAATTGTATCTCTTTCCTTTTTCAACAGTTGCGTCTATAAAAAAGCTGAAATTTTCAAAGCTCATCTTGATGATATTGCGTGCATCCAGTACAGTAATCTTTTCCCCTTCGTCGAAACGGTAAATGACATACCCCGATGATGTTTCTCCATCAGAAGCTTTTAAAGGCGCCTCCCACTTTAGCTGTATACCACCTGTAATAGGTTCTGCACTCAATGACTGTGGTGCGTTTGGCACAACCTCATCCAGCCACGGCATTTGCGGCGGCAGTGCAGGATATTTATATAGGTCGTTCCTCAACGAATCTGCAGTAGCCCTGGCCACCGTAGAAAATGATTTAGAGCTAAAATAGATGCTTCCCTGTACGCGGTTGTTTGCACGGATATATCTCACCTGATTTGGAATTTCACTCAGATTTCTCCATGCCGCTTCCATGCGCTGGTTCACCAGGTAAGCGGCCTGCCCAATATACAGGTGCCTGCCATAGGTGTTGTCGCTCCACCAGTCTACCAATGTGGCAAATGGGGCCGCTTTTCTGGTGAAGCTGAAATAAATCTGGGGATTGATATAATCTACCCAGCCTTCTTTAATCCATTTCCTCGAGTCGGCATATAATTCATGGTAGTTGGACAATCCATGTGTATTCGATCCCAGTGTATCTTCATTGCTGTTTTTCCAGATACCAAAAGGGCTGATACCAAATTTCACATACTTCTTATAATGATGGATGCTGTCGTCAAGCTGTTTAATTAACAGGTCAACATTGTTCCTGCGCCAGTCCTTTATGTCGATAAAGCCGTTTGCATATTTACCGAACGTAGCAGCATCATTGATACGCTGCCCCTCTAGCGGGTAAGGATAAAAATAGTCATCAAAATGAATTCCGTCCACATCGTATCCTTTTACTACATCAAGTATTACCTGTACAATATATTCCCTTACCTCTGGTAAGCCAGGATCAAACTGTTTCTTCCCACCATAAGTAAAAAACCAATCAGGCCTTTTCCTGGTCATATGTTCTTCACTAGCAAAAGTGTTCGCGCTCATAGACGCCCTGTATGGATTAAACCACGCATGTAGCTCCATCCCACGGGAATGTGCCTCTTTAATGGCAAATTCCAGAGGATCATAGCCCGGGCTGGGTGCAACACCCTGTCTGCCCATTAACCATTGGCTCCAGGGCTCTCTTGATTTCTTATAAAAAGCATCCGCTGTAGGCCTAACCTGCAGCAGGATTGCATTCATTCCATTCTTCTTATGTTGTTCCAGTATACCAATCAGTTCCTGCTTCTGCTGATCTACGGTTAAACCAGCCCTCGAAGGCCAGTCGATATTCTCCACGGTGGCTACCCATACACCCCTGAATTCGCGTTTTGGAGCAATTTTTGCGGGTGTCTGCGCAATTAAAAGGTAAGGGGTAATAAAAGTTGTGAAAATTGTAAAAACAATCTTTTTCAGCATTATTCGTTGTTTTGTAGTGTACAGTTGAACTTAAATCGGGGAAGTATTGATTAACATTTTTTCCCGCTGTCAGCAATTAAACGATTTTTTTTTTAGGTCTAATACAATTTCAGACTTTTTTTACCACAAATTATATTATTTATCCTAAGTTCGTTTTTTTTTAGAGCCAGGCAACTCAAGCATACAGATAAAAGACCTCAATTTTTTGATCCAAATGTCAGACCCAAAAGATCCTGTTAACAAAGGAGACCGTAATAAAATATATTTTCTAATTGTGGTCATTCTGGCCTTACTGGGAACAAATGCATTTTTGTTCTTCAAGGATAAGCATGAAAAAGAACGCTTCGTTACCACCAATACTGAAAAAGACCGCCTAAAACTTGAAGTAGAAAAAATCGAAGTTGAATTTGATAAGGTCAACCTGATGAATGTGGCCCTGACCGAGAAGCTTCAGAATGAACAGATGCAGGCGAGGGCAAAGATATCTGAACTGAAAAAAGCCTTGCAAAAAGGTGATGTTACGCAGGCTGAACTGGCATCGGCACAAAGCGAACTCAAAAAGCTTAAGGTATTCCTGTCCGACTATAAAGAAGATATAAATAATCTCGAAAAAGAAAATACCTATCTGAAATCGGAAAGGGACAGCCTCGCAACCTCGGTAAATTCAGTAAAGGCAAGGGCCAGCAACCTGGAAAAGAAAAACACAGAGCTTGCCGCAAAAGTTAAAAGCAGTGCAGCATTAAAGGCATTCAATGTACAGCTACAAGCCTTCAAAGTAAAAAACAACGGCAAGAACGTAGAGGTAAGCAAAGCATCGCAGGCCAAAAAGCTGATTACTTATTTCAATATTATCCCTAACCAGCTCGCAGAAAAAGGCTACCATAAAATCTACATCCGTATTTTTGACCCTGCCGGCAACTTGATTGCCAATGAAACCAATATGTTTGAAGCAGATGGACAAGAGATGCAATACAGTGATATGATCACTATTTCATACAATAACGACGAAACTACCTACAATTTGGAATGGGTCAACCCTAAACCATTTATTAAAGGTACCTATTCGATCATTTTATATGCCAATAGCTTCACCATGGGTAAAGCATCGGTTACTTTAAAATAACGGATTAGGACGTAGTAATTTACCGCTGCACCAATGGAAAACTCAGATAAAAAACAGTACCGGCGTCCGCAGAAGATTTGAAATGAATTGATCCTCCGGCGTTATCCACAGCCTGTTTAACAAACGCAAGACCAAGACCAGTCCCAGAAGATTTGGTGGTGAAGTTTGGCACAAAAATCTTTTCCTGCAAGTCCAGGTCAATCCCTTTTCCATTGTCTTCTACTTCCACCCAAACATAGTCAGAATCATTGGTTATTTTAATATAAACCAGGCACTTATCCTTCATACTACTGGCTTCAATTGCATTTTTCAATAGGTTATTGAACGACCGCAGCAGTTGGTCTTTATCACCAAGTATCAGCATCTCTCTATTGGTAAGATTAGAAATATAAATTTCAGCATTAACGGTATTCACAAATACATTCCTGCTTTGCTCTATAATAGGGATCAGCAGCAACTGCTCTAGTTTTGTATCCGGCATCTTGGCAAAATTGGAAAACTCTGAGGCAATCGTTGCCAGACTGTCAATCTGCTCTATAAAAGATTTGTAGAACCGTTCAAACTTGAGTTCGAAATTAGGATCCTTTTCCTTCCATGATTTCTCCAATAGCTGTACCCCCAGCTTCAGCGGTGTCAGGGGGTTTTTAATCTCATGTGCAACCTGTTTCGCCATCTCACGCCAGGCGCTTTCCCGTTCAGACTTAGCCAGCTTTACCGCACTATCTTCCAGGGCGGCAATCATTTTATTGTATTCCTTGATCAGGGAACCAATCTCATCATGACGCGACCATACAATTGGCTGGTTCCTCTGCCCCAGCTTGGTCTTCTTGATACTCTCCTGGATGAAAGTAAGCGGACTGGTAATCTGGTTGGCCAAAAATACTGCAAGTACCCCAATAGCCACAAAAACCAGCGCGTAAATGTTAATGAGCGTGTTAATAAACAAGCCAATTTTTGCCTGGTAATCGGCTTCGTTTCCATAGTATGGTAAGCCAATATAAGCTACTGTCTGATTTTGCGAATTCCTGATAGGTGCATAGGCAGATGAATAGGTAAACTCGCCCAGCGTTTCACTAGGATCTGAATATTCAGAGCGCTGTAGCTGTTTAAGGTAAATGTACGCCGTTGAACCCATCTTGGTACCGATAATACCATAATCGTACATTTTTGGCAAAGAAGTAAACAGCAGGTCCCCGTTAACGCTGAACAAGTTCAGATAAGCTGAGTTGATATCAGCAAACTGGTTAAAATTTACTATTGCCTGATCTGTACTTTTAGGTATTCCCGTAGCAAAGATCTGGCGCTCATAAGAAACCTGTACTTTACGTACCTTCTCCCTGATAAAGTCTTCCTGTTGTTTGCGATACTCGTCCCTGATGTAGAAAAAGGTAGACCAGCCAACAATAAGCAAGGTGGCTACAACCGATAATACAATAGATAACTGAATACGGGTCTTGTAAAGGATCTTGTTTGCATTGATCATCAAAGACCTGTTGATATTGAACCATCCGCCCCAGCTTTCGTCAATATTTTTTAACAACCAGATCACCACATAGAGTGCCGTAGAAAAGATAATAAAGACCAGGAAAAAGAAGGATAATGCCGCAAGCCGCACTATGTAAGTTACTTTTTCCTTGCTGATCACTATGATCTTGGAATTAGTTGCCGTATAAATCAGGTGGCTGTAACCTACCTGTGGCTCATTCATAAATACCGGCTCACCAAATTTACCTTTGAAGTCCGTATTGGCAAGTTTATAAGTGTATTTTCCCGACTGCTTGAT
>Ga0247734_1000145_pt1 | contig 63213 bp, 56 predicted proteins | sample UWRJL103311B2_FD_180933 | JGI IMG/M metagenome (GOLD analysis project Ga0247734, IMG submission 180933) | Plant litter microbial communities from Arlington Agricultural Research Station in Wisconsin, United States - UWRJ-L103-311B-2 | ecosystem: Environmental > Terrestrial > Plant litter >... | reverse complement strand
GGTTATTTTAAGAAGTTTTCAAAGTTTCCTTTGCAACTTCAACCACTTGCGCTTCGATCAACATCACGTTGCTCGTTAGCGGGAGGCGAATTCTACAGCGTTACAACCTGCTGTCAACACCCTTTTTCACCGCTTTCGATCAACTTCATCGAAGCCTCTTCTTCGCCAACTGAATCGTCCAACTCATTGATTATCAAGGAGTTTTTCGTTCTGTCTGCGCCAGAAGAGGTGCGAATTATAGAGAGATTGAGAACCGCGTCAACCCCTTATTTCAGCTTTCTTCCAAAACCAGCGTAATCCGCCCGAATGCCTTCTTCCCAGCCTGGCAAACATGAGTGGTGCCTACCTTAAAGACGAATGAGCGATCAATAACTTCACCATCTATACGCACACCACCGGAAGCCAGCAGATCTCTAGCGACTGCGGAGTTCTTCACCAAACCTGCTTTATTAAGGACGGCTGCAATCGGCATGTCTTCGGCGCCACTTACAGACAGCTCTGGCAGATCATCCGGCAGCTCGCCATCCTTCATACGGTTGCCCGCGGAACGATGGGCGTTGGCAGCTGCTTCTTCGCCATGGAAGCGTGCAACGATTTCTTCAGCCAGTTTGATCTTGATGTCGCGAGGGTTTGCACCCTTCTGGCAATCAGCCTTGAAGCCATCGATCTCTTCCATCGAGCGGAAGCTCAGCAGCTCGAAGTAACGCCACATCAGCGCATCAGGGATCGAGACCAGCTTGCTGTACATAATGCCCGGCGCTTCCTGGATACCTACATAGTTACCCAAGGACTTGGACATCTTCTTCACGCCATCGAGGCCTTCCAACAGCGGCATGGTCAGAATGCACTGTGGCTCCTGACCATAGGCGCGCTGCAACTCACGCCCCATGAGCAGGTTGAATTTCTGATCAGTGCCGCCCAGCTCCACATCAGAGCGCAGCGCCACCGAGTCATAACCCTGCACCAGCGGATACAGGAACTCATGAATGGCGATGGGCTGGCTGCTTTTATAGCGCTTGTCGAAATCATCACGCTCAAGCATGCGAGCGACGGTGTACTGGGAGGAGAGGCGAATGAAATCCGCAGGGCTCATCTGATCCATCCAGGTGGAATTGAACGCCACCTCGGTTTTTGCGGGATCAAGAATCTTGAAAACCTGGGCTTTATAGGTTTCGGCGTAATCGAGCACCTGCTCACGCGTCAGGGGAGGACGCGTAGCACTTTTGCCGCTTGGGTCGCCAATCATCCCGGTGAAGTCGCCAATCAGGAAGATCACATGGTGACCCAGCTCCTGAAATTGACGCAGCTTATTAATAAGCACGGTGTGACCCAAATGCAGATCAGGTGCCGTAGGGTCGAACCCGGCTTTGATTCGCAGTGGCTGACCGCGCTTGAGCTTGGCAATCAGCTCAGCTTCGACCAGGAGTTCATCCGCACCACGCTTGATCAGCGCTAGCTGCTCTTCAACCGACTTCATATCCGCCCCGTTTTCGCCGTTTTCAAAGGGAACCAACCATACAAGATCAGAGCCCAATTACAAGTTTTGCCCAGCGTTCAGGGACGAATCGCGTGGCGACACGTTCGCAGGGTTGCTTCGCATAGGATTTGGTTATATTTTATACAGTTATTTCATCTTCATCATGTCATTCATCTTTTCCAATTCATCTTTTTTCAAAGTCAAATTACCTATGATAGACACACCGCCTAAAGCGCCCCCGCTTTATCCAAAGAGCCACCTGCTCGCTGCAAGCGGCATTGCCGCCTTGCTGAGCCTGGCCCTTCTGGTCTTCCCATCAAGCGAAGTTGAAGCCAAAAAAACTGTTTTGAATCTCGATCTGGAGGCTGCTGCCGATCAGACCACACCTAACCAAGACGCTCCAGAAACGGATCAAGCCACACAAGACGTCGCAGTTTCTCCATTCCCTCAGATCGACAATGGCGCAGAGCAGCCACAAGAAAGTGCCGCCGCCCAGCCTGCACCCGCAAAAGCCGTGGCAGCAGCAGCGAAGAATCCCAATCACCGGGAAGTGGTTGTCAGCAAAGGCGATACGCTGTCGACCCTGTTCGAGAAAGTCGGCCTTCCGGCGACGACCGTGCACGAAGTATTGTCCAGCGACAAGCAGGCCAAACAGTTCAGCCGCTTGCAAAATGGTCAGATCCTGCAGTTTGAACTCACCCCGGACGGTCAGCTAAAGCAGCTGCACACTAAACTCAGTGAGCTGGAGCGCATCAGCCTCTCCAAGACCGACAAGGGCTTCACGTTCAGCCGGGAAATCAGCAAGCCGGATACCCGCACCGCCTACATCCATGGCGTCATCAACAATTCCCTGTCGCAATCAGCCCAACGCGCTGGCCTGTCCCATAGCATGACCATGGATATGGCCAATATTTTCGGCTATGACATCGACTTCGCTCAGGACATCCGCAAAGGTGACGAATTTGACGTCATCTATGAGCAGAAGGTCGTGAACGGCAAAACAGTCGGCACGGGCAATATCCTGTCTGCACGATTCACCAACCACGGGAAGTCTTATTCCGCGGTGCGCTACACCAACAAGCAGGGCAACACTAATTACTACACTGCCGATGGCAACAGCATGCGCAAGGCGTTCATCCGCACACCTGTGGATTTCGCTCGCATCAGCTCCATGTTTTCCATGGGCCGCAAGCACCCGATCCTGAACAAGATCCGCGCCCACAAAGGCGTCGATTATGCTGCCCCACGCGGCACGCCCATCAAGGCGACTGGCGATGGCAAAGTGTTGCTCGCCGGCCGCCGGGGTGGTTACGGCAATACCGTGATCATCCAGCATGGTGATACCTACCGTACGCTCTATGGCCACATGCAAGGCTTCGCCAAAGGTGTTCAAACCGGCGGTTCGGTCAAGCAAGGTCAGGTGATCGGCTATATTGGTACAACCGGTTTGTCGACAGGCCCGCACTTGCACTATGAATTCCAGGTCAATGGCGTGCACGTCGATCCATTGGGGCAAAAGTTGCCGATGGCGGACCCCATCGCTAAATCCGAAAAACAGCGGTTCATGCAGCAGAGCCAGCCACTGATGGCTCGCATGGACCAGGAAAAGGCCACCATGCTGGCCTCGAGCAAACGATAAGCCATGGCCTTCTTCTATATAGGTGTGATGTCCGGTAGCAGCCTCGATGGGATCGATATCGCCCTTGTGGAGCAGAATGACCGGCCGAGATTGTTGGCCACCCACTACATTCCGATGCCAGAAGACCTGCGCGCCGAGTTACTGGGCCTTTGCTCCAGCGGTCCGGATGAGCTGACGCGCGCAGCGATTGCCGAGCAGAAGTGGGTACGCCTGGCAGCCAGAGGCATATTGGCGTTACTGGCTGAGCAAGGCATGGTCGCAGGCCAGATCCGCGCAATCGGTAGCCACGGGCAGACGATCCGCCATGAGCCCGCACGTGGTTTCAGCATCCAGATCGGCAACCCTGCCCTGCTCGCCGAATTGACCGAAATTACGGTGGTCAGTGACTTCCGCCGCCGTGACATCGCCGCAGGTGGGCAAGGCGCGCCACTGGTTCCAGCGTTCCACGAAGCGCTTTTCGATGACAACAAGGACCGCCGCGCAGTACTCAACATCGGCGGGTTCAGCAACCTCAGCCTGATTGAGCTCGACAGGCCGGTCACCGGTTTCGATTGCGGGCCAGGCAATGTGCTGATGGATGCCTGGATTCAATCCCAGCGCGGCGAGAGCTTTGACCGTGACGGCGCATGGGGCGCAAGTGGCAAGGTGGATCCCGCCTTATTGAAAGCCCTGCTCAGCGACCAGTTTTTCTTGACCAAAGGTCCTAAAAGCACCGGCAGGGAAGTCTTCAACCTTGGCTGGCTGCACCACCACCTGTTCCAACTGCCAACGCTCTCACCGCAGGACGTGCAGGCGACTCTGATGGAGCTGACTGCGCTGACCATTACCGAATCCCTGCAGTCTGCGCAGTCTGAAACCAAAGAGCTGTTGATCTGCGGCGGCGGCGCCCACAACGTTGCGCTGACTCAGCGACTTGCAGCACTGCTACCGGAGACGAAAGTCAGTAGCACCGCGACGTTCGGTATTGATCCGGATTGGGTTGAAGCGATGGCGTTTGCCTGGCTGGCGCATTGCTGCCTTGAAAGCGTACCGGCCAACCGCCCTACCGTGACCGGAGCCAAAGGGCTTCGAGTATTGGGCGCTATTTACCCTGCTTGAATTACCGCACCTACAAAAACGCCGCGCATTTGCGCGGCGTTTTTGTGTAAGCAGCAATCAGATCGAGAAAGACGAACCGCAACCGCAGGTGGTAGACGCATTCGGATTCTTGATGACGAAACGAGAACCTTCCAGGCCTTCCTGATAATCCACCTCGGCACCGGCCAGGTACTGGAAGCTCATAGGATCAACCACCAGGCTCACGCCTTCGCGCTCAACGATGGTGTCATCGTCAGCAACGTCTTCATCGAAAGTAAAACCGTACTGAAAACCGGAACAACCGCCGCCAGTCACGAATACACGCAGCTTCAGGCGATCGTTGCCCTCTTCATCGACCAGGGTCTTCACTTTGTGCGCAGCACCATGAGTGAATTGCAAAGCCGTTGGAGTAAAGGATTCGACGCTCATGTTAACTATCTCCCGGCGCTAAGCCGTCATAATGCGTAATGACGCGCATTATCCGCTTCTCCCAGAAAATTGGTCAACTATTAGAGGAGCAGCGATAAGCGGCAAGCCACAAGCTGCAAGAATCGCCAGGCGTTCTTGCAGCTTGAAGCTTAAAGCTTGCAGCTGCTTTTAGGGCATCATCCCCGCGTGGGACAAACCAAGCTTCTCATCAAGACCGAACATGATGTTCATGTTCTGCACAGCCTGGCCCGACGCGCCTTTGACCAGGTTGTCGATCACCGACAGCACAACCACCAGATCCCCGCCTTGAGGACGGTGCACGGCAATCCGGCAAACGTTCGCACCGCGCACGCTGCGGGTTTCCGGATGGCTGCCCGCTGGCATCACATCAACAAACGGCTCGTCTGCATAACGCTTCTCGAACAACGCCTGCAGATCCACGGACTTGTCGACAACAGTCGCGTACAACGTGGAGTGGATACCACGGATCATCGGCGTCAGGTGTGGCACGAACGTCAGACCAACATCCCCGCCAGCCGCGCGACGCAAGCCTTGGGTAATCTCAGGAAGATGACGATGGCCTTTGACGGCATAGGCCTTGAAGCTTTCATTGGCTTCGGAGTACAGCGAGCCGATACTCAGGCCGCGACCCGCACCGCTGACGCCGGATTTGCAGTCAGCGATCAGGCGGGTGTTGTCGGCAAGCCCGGCTTCAAGAAGCGGCAGGAAACCCAGCTGCGTCGCCGTTGGGTAGCAACCCGGCACCGCGATAAGACGGGCGCTTTTGATCTGCTCGCGATTCACCTCAGGCAAACCGTAGACCGCATCCTTAAGCAATTCGGGCGCGCCGTGTGGCTGACCGTACCATTTGGCCCATTCCACCGAGTCCTGCAGGCGGAAGTCGGCAGACAGGTCAATGACTCGAGTACCGGCATTCAGCAGTTCGCCTGCCAGCGAGTGAGCCACGCCATGAGGGGTCGCGAAGAACACCACGTCGCACGCGCCAAGGGTCGCGACGTCAGGCACGCTGAACGCCAGACCATCGTAGTGGCCGCGCAAGTTGGGGTACATATCGGCGACAGGCAGGCCTGCCTCGGATCGAGAAGTGATAACGACCACTTCAGCTTGCGGATGCTGTGCCAACAGACGCAGCAACTCGACACCGGTGTAACCCGTGCCGCCGACGATACCGACCTTGACCATAACCTGCCCTCTACGTACCAACTGGAAAGCCGTCGATAATATGGGCCTAACGCGCCTGCGACAACCGACAACGTGACGTATGGCCGTACAAGCCACTACTATTTGTCCCACCGTGAACCTGGGAATAACTAAAAATGCTCTATTTATGGATCAAAGCGCTGCATATCGTGTCAGTCGTATGCTGGTTCGCCGCGCTGTTCTACCTGCCGAGGCTGTTCGTTTACCACTCCATGAGCGAAGACGCCGTCAGCCGCGATCGCTTCTGCGTGATGGAGCGCAAGCTCTATCGAGGCATCATGGGCCCGGCGATGGTTGCAACGCTGGTGTTTGGCATCTGGCTGATCAGCCTGACCCCCGGGTTCATGTCTCAGGCCTGGATGCATGCCAAATTGACACTGGTCGTGCTACTGATCGGTTATCACCACATGTGCGGCGCGCAGGTCAAACGCTTTGCTCGGGGCGAGAACGGCCGCAGTCATGTGTTTTACCGCTGGTTCAATGAAGTCCCTGTATTGATCCTGATCGCGATCGTTATCCTGGTGGTGGTCAAACCGTTCTGACTGAACACCACAACGTCACGCTAATGCAGCCCTCTCAGACACGGCTGCATTGGCGATTCAGCGGCCCCACCGAGTCATGACGCAACGGCCTGCCGCTCACTTTTATCAACAGCAAGGAAGCCAGACATGGCCAATACCCTTTTTAAAATCGTATTCGAAGGGCAATTGCGCAATGGCGTTGATATGCAAACCGCCAAGCTCAATCTGGCGCAGCTGTTCAAGAGCGAAACATCGGCGGTGGAGAAGCTTTTCAATGGCGACCCCATCGCCCTGAAGCGCGGCCTGACCCAATCAGACGCAGACATTTACATCAAGGCGTTGAACGACGCGGGTGTTGAAGCGCGTATCGAGGCTGATCCTGCAATCAGCCTGCGCCTGGAAGAGATTGAACAGGCCCAGGCGTATTCCTCATCACCCGAGCCATTGGCGGCATCCCCCTACGCACCTCCCCGGGCATCGGTCAGCGAACCGGTCCCTGAATATGCGGAACTGAAAGTCTTCGGTATTCAAGGCCGGATCGGACGCCTACGTTACCTGGCATGGACGCTGGTACTGATGATCGTCAGCCTGGTCGTCATCGGCACCTGCGCAGTCGTAATGAGCGCCTCCCTTATCGGTGGCGGCCTGCTGATGACGGTGGCCAGTGCAGCGGCCTTCGTTGTGCTCATCCAGATCGGCGTACGACGTCTGCACGATATGGGCTGGTCTGGCTGGCTGATTCTGTTAAGCCTGCTGCCTTATATAGGCAGTCTTTTCTTTTTACTTTTAGTCCTGATGCCGGGCAATAAAAGCGCCAATCAATACGGGGCGCCACCGCCACCCAATCCACGCAGCATCAAAGTGCTCGCGTGGATGTGGATCCTGTTCATTGTTGCGGGTTTTGTGTCGGGCCTGTCTGGCGGCCTGGATGTGTTGCAAGAACAACTGGACGCCACCACGGCCGACTATGAACAATCACTGCCTTACGATGACCCGGCACAAAAGCCCGGTGCGGATACCCGTGAGGACAACCAAGATCAATAAGTTTTCTAAAGCCCGGAATAGCTTCTGCGGCTCGCGACACCCACAGTGGAGAGTGGCATGACCCGTTACGCCTTGATCACCGGCGCAACCAGCGGCATTGGCCTGGCCATGGCTGAAGCACTGGCTCGCCGAGGCCGTCGGCTGATTCTGGTTGCCCGCCAACGGGACCTGCTGGAAACCATCGCCATCGAACTGACTCAGCGCTTTGGCGTCGAGGTCCTGTTCCGTGCCTGCGACCTGGGAGAACCGCTGCGCCTGTCGGGCTTTCTTCTGGAGCTGGAAGAAGAAGGCGCGCACCAGATTGATCTGCTGGTCAATTGCGCAGGCATCGGCACATCCGGCCCTTTTCTCGCGCAAGACTGGGGCGTTGAGCAAGACCTCATCGACCTCAACATCCTGGCCTTGACCCGCCTCTGCCACACCGTCGGCAACCTGATGGCGCTGCAAGGCGGTGGTCAGATTCTAAACGTCGCGTCGGTTGCAGCGTTCAGGCCGGGCCCCTGGATGAGCACCTACCATGCAAGCAAAGCCTACGTGCTGCATTTCTCCGAAGGTTTGCGTGAAGAAGTTAAAAAGAACGGGATAAAAGTCTCGGTGCTGTGCCCTGGCCCCACACGAACGGCTTTTTTCCGTACGTCGCAGCTTCAGGCAGGGAAAATCAACCCTCGCTACTGGATGACGCCTGAAGAAGTCGCGCTGTACACCGTTCGGGCATTAGCGAAAAACCGTGCAGTGATCGTCCCCGGCTGGCGCAACCGGATAATCGCATTCAGTCCGCGATTGCTGTCACGGTGGTTGAGCCGCAGCATCACCGGGGTTGTCAATAAATCCATGTGCTCACGCTGAACCTGACAGGTTGTACACTCAGTCAGCGCGATCATTTATCAAGACCACCCACAAGGAGCAAATGGCTGTGGATACTTTGTTCACCAAGATCATCAACCGGGAAATACCCGCGAAAATCATCTACGAAGATGACCAGGTGCTGGCCTTTCACGATATCGCCCCACAGGCGCCGGTGCATTTTCTGGTCATCCCGAAAAAGCCCATCCGCACGCTCAATGATTTGACCGAGGAAGACAAAGGCCTTGCCGGACACATCTTGTTCACGGCGCAGCGACTGGCAATCGAACTGGGCTGCGAGGATGGATTCCGCGTGGTCATGAACTGCAATGAATTGGGCGGCCAGACGGTCTATCACATTCACATGCACGTGCTGGGTCAACGCCAGATGAACTGGCCACCGGGTTGATTGTTGTAATTCACGTAGGAGCGGCTTTAGCCGCGAAGATTTCGGCCCATGCGCAGGATCTTCATAGGCAGCACCATCGCTCGCGGCTAAAGCCACTCCTACGCAACGACAATGACCCCGCTCAAGCCTCCCGGATCTGATTCGGGTAGACTGGCCCCCATGGTTTTCCCGGAGGTGCTCATGGCTACCGAACGTCACTACTCCCCTATCGATCGAATTCTGCTGCAAGCCGATGCCGCGATGCGCACATTGCTGCCGTCCAAGGGGTATTCCTTCCGCCCTTCACCGGCCATCGTTCAACCTGAAGTCAAGATGAGCGACGTCGACACCAAACATGTCGCCGGGCTGATGCGCATCAACCATACCGGCGAGGTCTGTGCTCAGGCGCTTTATCAGGGCCAGGCGCTGACGGCCAAGCTGCCCGATGTCCGCAAGGCCATGGAACATGCTGCCGAAGAAGAGATCGACCACTTGGTCTGGTGCGAACAACGCATTCACCAATTGGGGAGCCACACCAGTGTGCTCAACCCACTGTTTTACGGCCTGTCGTTCGGGATCGGCGCTGCTGCCGGGCTGATCAGCGACAAGGTCAGCCTGGGTTTTGTTGCGGCGACGGAAGATCAGGTCTGCAAACACCTGAACGAGCATCTGGAGCAGATCCCGGCAGAGGACGAAAAGTCCCGCGCGATTCTCGAGCAGATGCGCAAGGACGAAGAGCATCACGCCGAGAGCGCGTTGAACGCCGGAGGCTTCCGTTTCCCGGCGCCGATCAAGTTTGGCATGGCCGTGCTGGCCAAAGTCATGACTAAAAGCACATATCGCCTATAACTTGGCGGCAACTAGTGGCGGGTATTAGCGCACTACCCGCCCGGCAAGATTATTACCATTCTTGATATTCACTATCGCAGAGAGTGGCTTTTCATCTCATTCTGAACGCGTACCCTATTGGGACTTTTTTTCAGGATGGCCACAATGTCCAGCCAGCAACACACGTCCAGGCATCACACGTCTACTTCATCGTCTCCATGGGTCGATAGCGCTCAAGACTTACAGCAACTCAAAAAAGCCTCGGTTGCTTTTCTGTTGTTCATGTTGTTGATATGCGCAGCATTTGGGCTGATCTATCTCGACGTCGCTGTTGCCCATACGCAACTGCTTGAAACGTCATTCACTGAAATCGCTCAGGAGTTGATGTTGGCGACGTGCGCAGTGCTGTTCTGGGCCAGTCGCGGTGCCGCAGAGCAAAAAAGCTTCAATGCACTGGCAGGCGGCCTTTTCGCCTGCATGTTCATCCGCGAACTTGATGGTCTGTTTGACCCGATCAGCCACAGCTTCTGGTTATGGCCAGCGCTGGCAACTGCCGCCGTGTGCCTGTTCAAAGGCTTTGGCACCGCTCGCCGCCGAGCCAACAGCATCTCGGCGCTTGCGCGGTTCAGTCGAAGCAGCAGCTTCAGCATGATCGTTGCCGGCTTTGGCGTGCTGGTGTTTTCCCGGATATTCGGAATGGGCACGTTGTGGCATCAAATTCTGCAAGAAGGCTATCAACGCATGGCCAAGACAATGGTCGAGGAAGGCCTGGAGCTGATTGCGTACTGCATCTTCCTCACCGGTAGTCTTCAGTACTACTTCCAGCAGTCAAAAGCCTCTCAACGGATATAACGCTCTTCAGCGTTTAACTCGCACAAAAAAGGCGCCTCACCGGGCGCCTTTTTTATGGATGAATGAAACGTTTCAACCCAACTCGACGATTTCATAATCGTGAGTAATTTCGACGCCCGCATTACCCAGCATGATCGACGCGGAGCAGTACTTCTCAGCGGATAGTTCGATGGCGCGTTTAACCTGAGCTTCTTTCAGCCCACGGCCCTTGACCACGAAATGCAGGTGGATCTTGGTGAAGACCTTTGGGTCTTCATTGGCACGCTCTGCTTCCAGAAAAGCCTCGCAGCTCTCAACCGGCTGGCGCGACTTCTTCAGAATGCTGACCACGTCGAAGTTGCTGCATCCACCCAGACCAATCAGCACCATTTCCATAGGCCGCACGCCGAGGTTGCGTCCACCACTCTCGGGCGGGCCATCCATTACCACCACATGACCGCTGCCGGATTCACCGAGGAACATGGCTTCACCAGCCCATTGAATGCGTGCCTTCATCGCCAAGACTCCAGTGCTAAAAAGTGGCGGCCAGCTTAGCACAGCCCCTCGCGTCGGCCGATTATGCGGCTAAATTCGATTTAAAAATAACCTGTAGGAAATTTCGGAAAAGGCTTCGAATGCCCGGTAAAAAGCTGGCTAAATGCGATGTCCTGCCGATAACGATAACAATGACCTCCAGCGAAGCACTTTCAGGACCCAAGAATGGCTATCCCCCTGACTCCCAAGATCAAGCACCTGGACAAATTCCTCTGCCACGCTCAGCGTCGGCGCCATCCGGCCAAGACCAACGTCATTTGCGCGGGTGATCGTTCAGAGTCGTTGTACTTCATCGTCAAAGGTTCGGTAACCGTCTTGATCGAAGACGAGGAAGGCCGCGAGATGATCGTCGCTTACCTCAACACTGGAGACTTCTTCGGCGAGCTGGGCCTTTTCGAGCCGTCAGGGGAAGAAAACATTCGCAGCGCCTGGGTCAGAACCAAGACCGAATGCGACCTGGCAGAAATCAGCTACAGCAAATTTCGCGAGCTGTCCTATCAAGAGCCTGAGATCCTGTATGACCTCGGCAGCCAGATGGCCGAGCGCTTACGCAACACCACGCGCAAAGTAGGCGACCTGGCGTTTCTTGACGTCACCGGACGAGTCGCCCGCACCCTGCTGGACTTGTGCAAACAACCAGACGCCATGACCCACCCCGACGGCATGCAGATCAAGATCACCCGTCAGGAAATCGGGCGCATCGTGGGTTGCTCAAGGGAAATGGTCGGCCGCGTACTCAAGGCCCTGGAAGAACAGAAGCTGGTGCACGTCAAAGGCAAGACCATGGTGGTGTTTGGGACAAGGTGAGGATAGCTGCAGCCCCTCAAGCTTTAAAAATATCCCTGAATTGAAATGTTCTTGTAGGCGCGAGATACCGTAGGAGCGGCTTTAGCCGCGAGCGATCGCGCTGACAATGAAGATCCAGCGCATAGGCCTACATCTTCGCGGCTAAAGCCGCTCCTACGGAACCGCGTTTGCCAGGCGATGCAAGCCCCTACAACGACAAATCCGAGAGCATCGCCTGGTAGACCCCGGCCAATCGCTCCAGCACGCCATCTACGGGAAACGCCTCGCTCAACGCAATATGGCTATCAGCCCGCACGCGCTGTTCCAGTTCGCAAATCTCGTTGAAACGATTGACCGCCGCCGCCATTTCCCGGCGCTCGTCCTCTACCAGCAATGCGCCGTGGGCCAAGACGACCGGCCTGAGCCCGCCCTGGCTTTGCCGCCAACGCTGAGCCGTGCCGACCATTTTGCGACCGTCGAGGTTGACGTTGTAACGCCCATCACAGAAAGCCCCCTCGACCTCCCCCAACGACGCACTGCCGCCCAATTCGCTCAACACATCGAGAATCGGCTGACAGAGACGGCGATAGGCAATTTCGATACGGTCGCGATCAGGGTCGCTTTTAGGTTGCGCGTAAACCAGCGCGATGTTCACGGTCGCCGACGATTGCGGCACAGGTTCACCGCCGGTTTCGCGCAGGAGAATCGGCCAGCCGCTGTCAGCAAGGGTTTCGCTGGCTTCAACGAAACCGGGCAAGCGGCTCATACGCCGGGGCATGACCAGCGCCCGATCACGCGGGCGCCAGAGCAACAATCCAACATCCGCTTGAGCGGCACCCACCGAAGTCAGCAGGTCCAGCTCGGCCTGCAAGCCTGCCTCGACGCAGATATCAATGACTGAATCAGACATGTGGATCCTTGGTTAACCGTCGAAGCAGCACCTGGAAACAGATCAATCCAGTGTGGAGTTACTGACCGGTACGCCTCGTTCAGGAAAGAACAACCTCTGCAGCTCAGCGCCCGGCTGCTCGGCACGCATGAACGCTTCGCCGACCAGGAAGGAATACACGTCGCTGATTTCCATCAACTCGACATCCGCGCGATTGAGGATGCCGCTCTCGGTGATGACCAGACGACCACGCGGAATACGCGGCAGCAGGTCCAGCGTGGTTTCCAGGCTCACTTCGAAGGTATGCAGGTTGCGGTTGTTGACGCCCACCAATGGCGTGTCGAGGGTTTTCAGCGCGCGCTCCAGCTCGTCACCGTCATGCACTTCGACCAGCACGTCCAGGCCGACGCTTTTGGCGACCGATGCCAGCTCGGCCATTTTCACGTCATCAAGTGCCGAGACAATCAACAGTACACAGTCGGCGCCCAACGCACGGGCTTCGATGATCTGATAGGGATCAACCATGAAGTCCTTGCGAATCACCGGCAGGCTGCACGCCGCACGCGCCTGCTGCAGATAGGCGTCAGCGCCCTGGAAGAAATCGATATCAGTCAGGACGGATAGGCAGGTTGCCCCACCCTTCTCGTAACTCTTGGCGATATCGGCCGGGATAAAGTTTTCGCGAATGACACCTTTACTCGGTGAAGCTTTCTTGATTTCGGCGATGACCGCTGGCTGCTTGCGCCTGGCCTGCTCGATCAAGGCTTTGGCGAAGCCGCGCACCGGATCGGCTGCTGCGGCCAGACGTTCGACTTCATCCAGGCTGACGGCTGAACGCCGGGCAGCCACTTCTTCAGCCTTTCGGGCCAATATCTTTTCCAGAACTGTCGGCACGCTCATTCTTCATTCTCCTGCTTGAATACCGCGGTAAAGGCACCCAACTCGTCCATCTTCTCCCGGGCCAGGCCGGTGTGAAGTGCATCATGGGCCAGCTCCACGCCCTCTTTAAGGGTAGAGGCATGATCGGCAGCATAAAGCGCCGCGCCTGCATTGAGCACTATCATTTCCGCAGCTTTTTGCCCGTGCTCGGTTTTGCGACGGCCCAGCGCATCGCGAATCAGCGCCAACGAGGCTTCAGGCCCGTCGACAGCCAGGCCGAACAGACTCTGGCTTTTCATGCCCAGGTCTTCGGGCTGTACCCAATACTCAGTGATTTCGCCGTTTTTCAGTTCGGCCACAAATGTCGGGGCCGCCAGGCTGAATTCATCCAACCCATCTTGCGAATGCACGACCAGCACATGTTTGCTGCCCAGCCGAAGCAGCACTTCGGCCAGTGGGCGACACAACGCCTGACTGAACACGCCCACCACCTGGTGCTGCACGCCGGCCGGATTGGTCAGCGGGCCCAGCATATTGAACAAGGTACGCAGACCCAGGTCGCGACGCGGGCCTGCGGCGTATTTCATCGCACCGTGATGCGCCTGAGCGAACATGAAACCGATGCCCACACTGTCAATGCAGCGAGCCACTTGCACCGGGGTGAGATTCAGATAAACCCCTGCCGCCTCAAGCAGATCAGCGCTGCCGCTCTTGCCCGACACCGCGCGGTTGCCGTGCTTGGCCACCGTACAACCGGCAGCAGCCACGACAAATGAAGACGCGGTAGACACGTTGAAGATATTGGCGCCATCGCCGCCCGTACCGACCACATCGACTACCCGGTCGAGGGTCTGCAGCTCCACCTTGCCCGCCAGCTCGCGCATGACCAGAACGGCACCGACGATTTCATCGATGCTTTCGCTCTTCATCCGCATGCCCATCATGAAAGCGCCAATCTGCGCCTCCGTGCATTGGCCGGTCATGATGGCGCGCATGACGTCGCTCATCTCGGAGGTGCTCAGATCCAGATTATCGACCACTCGCCCCAGCGCAGTTTTGATATCCATTGGCTTAGTCATTACGAATCCTTAACCCTGACGGGTGCCGCCGGTTTGCTTGAGGAAGTTGGCGAACAGCTCGTGGCCCTGCTCGGTGAGAATCGACTCGGGGTGAAACTGAATCCCCTCGACGTTCAGCGTCTTGTGGCGCAGCCCCATGATTTCGTCCATCGAGCCGTCTTCCAGCGCTGTCCAGGCGGTCACTTCCAGACACTCGGGCAAGGTCTCGAGCTTGACCACCAGCGAGTGATACCGGGTCACGGTCAGCGGGTGATTGAGGCCGTCGAATACGCCGCCGTCTTCATGAACCACCGGGCTGGTCTTGCCGTGCATCACCTGACGGGCACGCACAACATCGCCGCCAAAGGCCTGGCCAATGGACTGGTGACCCAGGCAAACCCCAAGAATCGGCAGCTTGCCCGCGAAGTGTTTGATCACTTCCAGCGAGACACCTGCTTCATTGGGCGTGCAAGGGCCAGGGGAAACAACGATGCGTTCAGGGTTAAGCGCTTCGATCTCGGCGACCGTCATTTCGTCATTGCGAATCACCTTCACGTCGGCACCCAGCTCGCCCAGGTACTGCACAACGTTGTAGGTAAAGGAATCATAGTTATCGATCATCAGCAGCATTTGGCTTCAACCCATTGAATAACTGACTATTTTTTTCAACCTTCAATAACGCTGCCGATTGAGTGCCCACTAGTTTAGCGATCGGGGGCAATCCCGATAAAGCGGCAGGGCAGAGATATAAAGGCGTATCAGGAAGAGGTCCGGTCAGGCCGGATTGGAATCAGTCAGGCGCGCCAACGCCAGCGGGCGTGAGCCTTGATTACGCGCATCAAGAGTTTGCTGACGATCAACACAGGAGGAAGTCTCGTTTTTACGTTCGGGCACATTAGCGTAGGTAGGGGTGCGGTGCAATACAGACCGAGGTCCGTGCCTGCTCGCAATCCATACCCCACGGCCCTCCTGAGATCGGCGCAGCGTGTCAGACCGGCGGACAGCCGCCTGAAAAACCAGCCACTCAGGGACCTCTGTTTGCGCACCGTGAACTGGCCGGGTATGCAAAGCGCTGAAACAGGACATTTCCTACGGAGCCTGCCTACCCCGTCCGACTTTCCGCTTCGGTGAATCTATCTACCATCACCGCTCGACTCAAACGCGAAGCGCTCTCAATCCGGTCTCGCTGAACAGTCAGAAACTCGCCACCCGCCCGGGCCTGGTCTTTCTACCGTTATCGCGAAGTGATTTCAGTGACCTGCACAACTGTCACCGCCACAACTCAGGACCTCGTGCTGCCATCGGCAGTCGCAGCCGCGCGCGTTTGCATTCTGATGTGCACCTACAACGGTGCCCGGTTCATCGCTGAACAACTCGCCTCACTGGAACGGCAAAGTCACAAAAACTGGACGCTGGCCGTTTCTGACGACGGGTCTCAGGACCAGACGCTGGAGATACTGGACACTTTTTCCCGGCACTGGGCTTCAGACCGGGTGAAGGTCGTGGCCGGTCCAAAGAAAGGCTTTGCCTGTAATTTCCTCTCGCTCACCGCGCGGGATGACATCAACGCCGACTACTACGCCTGGTCCGATCAGGACGACGTTTGGCGCGAAGACAAACTCCAGACCGCCTTGACCTGGATAGCCACAATTCCTCAAGACACACCGGCACTCTACTGCGCCCGCAGTGAAATCATCGACGACATCGGCGCCAATAAAGGCTTCTCGCCGCTCTTCACCCGACCACCGCACTTCAGCAATGCCCTGGTGCAAAGCATCGCGGGCGGCAACACGATGATATTCAACCAGGCCGCCCGCAGATTACTGCAAGAAGCCGGGAGCGAAATCTCTGTCCCGTCCCACGACTGGTGGGCGTACCAACTCATTTCCGGAGCAGGCGGCGTTATTCGTTACGACCCGCAGCCCAGCGTGATGTACCGCCAACACAACGCCAACCTCATTGGTAGCAATGCCAGCTGGTGTGCACGCCTGAAACGAATACGCATGGTTTTTCAGGGCCGGTTCAACGGCTGGAATACGCAAAACATCTCAGCGCTCGAGACCATGGGCCACCGTCTGACGCGAGAACACGCGCAGCGTCTTGCTGACTTCAAATACGCGCAACGCCAACGACTCCTGCAACGAATCGCGAGTGTGAGACGAGCCGGGCTGCATCGTCAGACTCCCTTGCAAAATCTCGCACTCGCACTCGCCGTTCTGCTCAAGAAGATCTGAATCATGACCATTTTAGTGACCGGCGGTGCCGGATTCATTGGTGCCAACTTCGTTCTGGACTGGCTCGCCGGCTCCGAGGAATCAGTCATCAACCTCGACAAGCTGACTTACGCGGGCAACCTGATGAGCCTGGAGCCCGTGGCTAATGACGCCCGGTACACATTCGTGGAGGGCGATATCGCCGATAGCCAGCTCGTTGGGCAATTGCTGGCCGAGCATCAGCCCAGAGCGGTCTTGAACTTCGCGGCGGAGTCCCACGTTGATCGTTCGATTCACAGCCCGCAAGCGTTTATCGAGACCAACGTCGTGGGTACGTTTCACTTGCTTGAATCAGTACGCGAGTACTGGCAGTCACTGGCCCCTCACGCGCAAGCTCAGTTCCGCCTGCTGCATGTTTCGACCGACGAGGTGTATGGAACACTGGCGAAGAATGACCCTGCCTTTACCGAAGAACATCCGTACGAGCCCAACAGCCCTTATTCAGCCAGCAAGGCAGCGAGCGACCACCTCGTACGTGCCTACCATCACACCTACGGCCTGCCAGTACTGACCACCCACTGCTCGAACAACTACGGTCCGCTGCATTTCCCGGAAAAGCTCATTCCACTGATCATCGTCAAGGCGCTTGAGGGCGAAGATCTACCGATTTACGGAGATGGTCAGCAGGTTCGGGACTGGCTCTACGTGACCGACCACTGTTGCGCGATCCGCACAGTGCTGGGCGCTGGTGTTCCGGGGCAAACCTATAACATCGGCGGATGGAACGAGAAAACCAATCTGGAAATCGTTCATAGCGTCTGCGCCCTGCTTGATGAACTCTCGCCGCGCGCCGATGGGCAGCCGTATCGATCGCAGATCAAACATGTGGCGGACAGGCCGGGGCATGACCGTCGTTACGCCATCGACGCCAGCAAAATCGAGCGCGAACTGGGCTGGATGCCTGCCGAGACATTCGAAACCGGCATTCGCAAAACCGTGCGCTGGTACCTGAATAACACCGACTGGGTCAGCAGCGCCCGCTCAGGGGCGTACCGCGAGTGGGTGAGCGCACACTATGCGGATCACTCCCGATGAGAATTCTCCTGCTGGGTAAAAACGGCCAGGTGGGCTGGGAGTTACAACGCAGCCTTGCACCCCTCGGAACGCTGATCGCCCTCGACTCCCGAAGCACGGAGTACTGCGGTGACCTGAACGATCTGCATGGACTGGCTGCAACCGTGACCCATATTGCACCGGATGTCATCGTGAACGCCGCCGCTTATACCGCAGTCGATCAGGCGGAAAGTGAGCCGCAAGTCGCTCAGCGAATCAATGGCGATGCAGTGTCCGTGCTGGCAATAGAAGCGCAGAAACTGGATAGCCTGCTGGTTCACTACTCCACTGACTACGTCTTCGCAGGTCACGGAAATACGCCGTGGCAGGAAACCGACGCGACCACTCCCATCAACAGATACGGCGCAACCAAGCTCGATGGCGAGCGTGCTATTCAGGCATCTGGCTGCAACCATCTGATCTTCCGTACCAGCTGGGTCTACAGCTCACGTGGCGAGAACTTCGCCAAGACCATCATCCGCCTCGCCAGTCAGCGGGACACCCTCAGCGTCATCAGCGATCAGTTTGGGAGCCCGACCGGCGCCGAGCTATTGGCGGACATCACCGCTCACGCCATCCGCGTCACGCGTCAGCAGCCGGAATCAGGCGGGCTTTACCACCTTGCCGCCGACGGCGAGACCACCTGGTTTGAATACGCCCACTTTGTATTGCAGCAGGCGCAAGCGCTGGGTCTGCCACTCAAAGTCACCTGCGCTGAACTGGCCTCGACCCTGACCAGGGACTACCCGACCCCGGCTCAGCGTCCGCATAACTCACGACTCGACACGCACAAACTAAAAAAAGCCTTTGCACTGCAGTTGCCAGACTGGCGCATCGGTGTGACCCGGATGCTCAAAGAAACAATCGAGAACGCACTATGATCAAACGTAAAGGCATCATCCTGGCCGGCGGCTCGGGCACCCGCCTGCATCCAGCCACACTTGCACTCTCCAAGCAGCTGTTGCCGGTTTATGACAAGCCAATGATTTATTACCCCCTGACCACTTTGATGCTGGCAGGGATGCGCGAAATACTGATCATTTCCACGCCTCAAGACACACCACGCTTCGAGCAATTACTGGGCGATGGGAGCCGGTGGGGGCTGGACATCTCCTATGCCGTGCAGCCATCACCGGATGGGCTGGCGCAAGCCTTTCTCATTGCCCAGGACTTTATAGGCAACGACCTGTCTGCCCTGGTACTGGGCGACAATATCTACCATGGTCACAACTTCAATGAGCTCCTGCACAGCGCGAACGCACGTGACGGTGGCGCCAGCGTATTCGCCTATCACGTCAACGATCCGGAGCGGTACGGGGTCGTCGAGTTCGATAGCGTCGGCAAAGCGATCAGCCTCGAAGAAAAGCCAGCCCAGCCAAAGTCCAACTACGCGGTTACCGGGCTCTATTTCTACGACCAGCAGGTCATCGATATCGCTAAGAGCATCAAACCTTCTCCTCGCGGCGAGCTGGAAATTACGGACCTGAACCGCGTCTACCTGGAACAGGGCGACCTGTCTGTTGAAATCATGGGCCGCGGCTATGCATGGCTCGATACCGGCACCCACGATTCACTGCTTGAGGCGAGCCGCTTCATCGCCACCCTCGAACATCGCCAGGGCCTTAAAGTCGCGTGCCCGGAAGAAATCGCCTTCAGACAGCAATGGATCAGCGCCGAACAGCTGGAGCGTCTGGCCGCACCCTTGTTGAAAAACGGCTATGGCCAATACCTGCAGCGGATTTTGAAAGAGGCTGCCCACCCATGATCGTGACACGCACCAAAATTCCGGAAGTGGTTTTGCTTCGGCCAAAGGTTTTCGGTGATGACCGGGGCCTCTTCTTTGAGAGCTTCAATCATCAAGCTTTCGAAGCAGCAATCGGCCGCCCTGTCAGCTTCGTCCAGGATAACCATTCGCGCTCCTCGAAAAATGTGCTCCGCGGGCTGCACTACCAGGTCCACCAACCTCAAGGAAAACTTGTGCGCGTCGTCACCGGAGCGGTCTTTGATGTAGCAGTGGATCTGCGCAAAAGCTCCGCTACGTTCGGGCAGTGGGTTGGCGCGCACCTGAGTGCAGAGAACAAACAACAGCTGTGGATACCCGAGGGGTTCGCCCACGGCTTTCTGGTTCTGTCCGAACATGCCGAGTTTGTCTACAAAACCACCCAGTATTACTCCCCTGGGAATGAGCGCAGCGTTTTGTGGAACGATAGCCAGTTGGCTATCACATGGCCGCTTGAAGCTCGGCCGATTTTGTCGGCCAAAGATGCGGCAGCTACAAGTCTGATAAACACGGAAGGTTTTGACTGATGCAAAACTTTTCAGCCTCTCCCCACGCATTGCTGGCAAGCCTTTGGCGAAACCGACACCTCCTGCGCGCATCAATCAAACGAGAAATACTGGGTCGCTACCGGGGCTCGTTCATGGGTCTGATGTGGTCACTCTTGAACCCACTGTTCATGCTGGCCATTTTTACCTTTGTATTCGGCGTGGTTTTCAGCGCGCGATGGGGAACTGCCAGCGATTCCAAAACCGAGTTTGCACTGATTCTGTTTGCCGGTTTGATCATCTTCAACCTGTTTTCCGAATGTATTAACAGGGCCCCCGGACTCATTCTGGGAAATCCCAATTACGTTAAAAAAGTGGTGTTCCCGCTTGAGATTCTGCCGCTGGTTATTCTCGGCTCGGCCCTGTTCCACAGCGCAATCAGCCTGGCTGTATGGCTAACGAGCTACGTAATCTTTTTCGGCATTCCCCCAGTCACCGCACTTTGGCTGCCCCTCATCATCCTGCCGTTCGCGCTGCTGATTATGGGGCTCAGCTGGATCCTGGCCTTCATTGGCGTTTTCCTGAGGGATGTCGCTCAGGTCATTGGCCTGCTGACGACTGCTTTGATGTTTATGTCGCCTATTTTCTACCCCGCCTCTGCGCTTCCTGAAGCCTACCGCCCTTATCTGTACATGAATCCACTGACAACCATTATTGAGCAGACGCGCAACGTACTGTTCTGGGGAGTATCCCCTGACTTCACCACCCTGGCGGTTTATCTGATAGCAGGGTTGACGTTGTGCTGCGTGGGGTTCGCACTGTTCCAGAAGACTCGCAAGGGGTTCGCTGATGTCCTCTGATCTGTCGATAAAGGTCGAAGGCCTCAGCAAGTGCTATCAGATCTATGACCAGCCACAGGATCGACTAAAGCAATTCGTGATCCCTCGTTTGCAGCGCACTGTCGGGATGGCACCCAAACGATTCTTCCGTGAGTTCTGGGCCCTGAAAGATGTTTCATTCGAAATGAAACGGGGCGAGACCATAGGAATAGTTGGCCGCAACGGCAGCGGAAAATCCACGCTCCTGCAAATGATCTGCGGCACGCTTCATCCCTCAAGCGGAAGCGTGCACTCTTTCGGTCGGGTGGCGGCATTGCTGGAGCTGGGGTCCGGTTTCAATCCAGAGTTCAGTGGCCGCGAAAACGTCTACATGAATGGCGCTGTACTGGGCTTGAGCAATGAAGAGATCGCCCAACGATTCGAAGCCATTCTGGATTTCGCCGACATCGGCGACTTCATCGAGCAGCCTGTAAAAACCTATTCAAGCGGGATGATGGTGCGCCTGGCGTTCGCTGTGATTGCCCATGTTGATGCCGACATTCTGGTTATTGACGAAGCCCTGGCTGTGGGCGACGCATTTTTTACCCAGAAGTGCATGCGCTTCCTGCGCAGCTTCATGAAGACCGGCACCATTTTATTCGTCAGCCACGACACACACGCGGTGCGCAGCTTTTGCAACCGCGCCATCTGGCTGGAGAAAGGCCGCGTCCTTAAACAGGGCGCGCCTAAAGAGGTGTGCGATGCCTACCTGGAAGCCTTTTACGAAGCGCAACAAGGCGCCAGCAGTACGACGCGAATCAAAACCCTGCCAACTGAACCCGCCGTCGCCACCCAGGATCAGCGTCAGGACTTTATTAACGCCAGCAACCTGCGCAACGACCTGCAGCTGTTCGAGTTTGACCCTCAGGCGCCTGCATTCGGTAAAGGGCACGCACAGATCATCAGTGTTTCTTTTCTGGACGTGAACAAGCATCCATTGGCCTGGATCGTGGGCGGCGAGCAAGTGACCTTGAAGATCGAAGCGCTGACACACTCAGCGCTGGAGGCGCCCATCATCGGCTTCCATGTCAAAGACAAACTCGGTCAAGCCCTGTTTGGCGACAACACCTACCTGAGCTGTGCGCAGAATCCTGTCAGCACCCAGGAGCAGGACAAGGTGATCGCGCAATTCACTTTCATGATGCCCCGACTGGCCAAGGGTGAATATTCGGTGAGCGTCGCCATCGCGGACGGCACTCAGCAGGACCACGTTCAGCATCACTGGATTCACGACGCCCTCCACTTCAAGTCAGAGTCCACCAGCGTGGCAGCGGGCCTGATCGGCATTCCAATGTCGACTATCACACTTAGAAACAGCAGGTAATACTGGTGCACGAATCTGCAATGAAACACGGGAAGATTTTCTTTCAAACGTACTGCACCGGTGATTTCACCGGAAAAGTGATTGTTGACGTCGGCGCCCAGGACGTAAACGGTTCTCTGCGCAAATATTCACCCGTGGGCGCAACTTACCTTGGTGTCGATTTTGTAGAAGGGTCCGGGGTCGACATTGTTATCAACGACCCCTACTCGCTACCGTTCGAAGATGAATCCGTCGACGTGGTTGTCTGCAGTTCGGTCTTTGAACATTCTGATTTTTTCTGGCTGCTGTATCTCGAGTGTTTGCGCATCCTGAAACCCAGCGGATTGCTCTACATAAATGCCCCCAGCAATGGAATGGTCCATCGTTACCCCGTGGACAGCTGGCGCTTTTATCCCGACTCCGGGCTTTCCCTCGCCAAGTGGGCGCACCATAACGGCTACCAAGCGGAGCTGCTGGAGTCGTTCATCGGGGAAAAATCAGGGCTCATTCCCGGCGAGGGAATGTGGAATGATTTCGTCGCTGTATTCCTGAAAGATGAAACCTGCTCGGCTCAGTTTCCTTGTCGTATTCAGAGTGCCAATGGCAGCATTCAGAATGGCTACAACTCACTGATCAGAGAAGAACCCGTCTCGTATTGCAACGTCCCGGATTATGATCTGATCCTGAAGCAACAAAACGCCATCGAACAATTGGTTCAATCCCGCGATCATCAGAGTCAGCAACTGGAATCGACCTCGCGCGAGCTTTCAAGAATCAAGGACAGTCACTCCTGGAAGATCACCCAACCGTTGCGTATCCTGAAACGTTCAGCGAGTTCGACATACACTAAAACACATTCCGTTCTGCTTAGAAAACTGAGGCAGTTCTGGCACAGCTCTCCGCTGCCTACCCATCACAAAGACCTGATCCGCCGCTGTATCAAAGGCGCAGCGTTGGCTTACGATACAAAACCGGATATACCCACGATCAAATTCGACTCCACGGTTGAACAATATGTAGAGCATCAGAATAACGCGCCTATTGAACCGCTCGTAAAACTTATCGCCTTCTACCTTCCGCAGTTTCATCCCTTTCCGGAAAATGATGAGTGGTGGGGCAAGGGCTTCACCGAATGGTACAACGTGGGTCGAGCCCATCAGAACTACGAGGGTCATTATCAACCTCACTGCCCGATTCATAATGGTTACTATGACCTGCGAGTGCCCTCCGTAATGGAGGAGCAGGCCAAACTGGCGCGAGCCTATGGTATCCATGGTTTCAGTTACTACTTTTACTGGTTTGCCGGCAAGATCCTAATGGATACTCCATTGGAAATGATGCTGGCGAATCCGAAGGTAGATATCCCCTTCTGTTTGACATGGGCCAACGAAAACTGGACTCGGCGCTGGGATGGCCAAGAGAACGATGTCCTCATCGCGCAGGATCACAGTAATGAAGATTCCCTCGCGTTTATTCGGCACCTCGTGAAATTTTTCAATGATCCTCGGTACATTCGAATTGACGGCAAGCCCGTGCTGGTGGTGTACCGCGCTAACATTATTCCCGACCTGCAAAATACAGCAACCCTATGGCGCGAAGAAGTAAAACGGCATGGGATTCCGGACCTCTATCTTATCTGCGCGCAAAGCTTCGGCATTAAAGGGCCGAACGAATTTGCATTCGATGCATCTGTCGAGTTTCCGCCTCATACGTCAAAGAGCGCAGAGATCAGCGAACAACTGAACGTCACAAACCCTGACTTCATGGGACGAGTCTATAGTTACGATCAAGTGGTCTCGCATGCAATTCGTGAGGCGGAGCCAGACTACAAACTGTTCAGAACACCCATGTTGTCTTGGGACAACACTGCCAGAAAGCAACACAGTAGCCATTGCTTTCATGGCTTCAGCCTAATGCGTTACAAGCAGTGGTTGTCGGCCGCGTGCAGCAACGTATACCGCTCCGCCAAGTACAACTCAGATGAAAAAATCGTATTTGTAAATGCTTGGAATGAGTGGGCAGAAGGTACTCACCTTGAGCCAGATAGAAAGTACGGCTACGGCTATCTACAGGCGACCTATGACGTTTTATCCTCTTATGATCGCCAGTTTCTCCGTATGGATGAGTTGAAAGGCTTCATAAAAAAACACGATTATGCAGTCGTACTGCATGTTCATTACCCCGAATTATGGCCAGAAATCAGACAGCACTTGGAAAACCTTCGCCACCTCGACTTTGACTTATTTGTGACCACAACAAATAGAGAGGCGTTAAGCGTTATTAGAGTGGAGTTTCCTGACGCCTACATTGAACTGCATGAAAACAGGGGTCGGGATATTTTCCCCTTTGTTAAAACACTAAACATAATCAGTCAACTTGGTTATCAAATTGCCTGCAAACTGCATACAAAAATGAGCGTGTATCGCGAGGATGGCGCTTATATTCGCACTCAGTTGATCAGCAACTTGATCGGTAGCCCGCAAAAAGTGGAAAACATTGTCGGGAGGCTTAACGGTAATAAAACCCTCGGGATGATCGTGCCCGAAGCCTATCTGATCGCTCACAGTGCCCAAAACATGATGGACAACAACACAAATATGTCGTCGCTCTGTCGCACACTGGAGCTGGACTTCAAATTCGATTTTTTCCCGGCCGGCTCAATGTTCTGGTTCAAGCCTGACGCCATACGAGACCTTTGCCGACTGAAGTCCTCGGATTTTGATGTAGAGCATGGCTTGGTAGACGGCACGATGCCTCATGCCATCGAACGAATCTTCTGCCTACTTGCAGCGAAATCCGGCTACACCACTGAGACCTGTTGATCGGACAAGCCCTTGCGAAAGCCTGGATAAGCGATCAATGCAACGCTAGCGGTAGGCCGCCCAATCAGAAGGCGGCCTATCGGGTGATAGTGATCCCGCGTTTCGGACAGCCTTGGCGCCCTTTCGGCGGGTTGCGTGGCGCTCACAGCTTCCTTTGCTACTTTCCTAGCAGCCCTTTAAAAACAACAAGTAAGGATCTGGACAATGAGAAAACCCTTTCTGACCGTGCCGCTTTCGGCATGCCTGCTGGCGCTGGCCTGCAATGGGGCATTTGCCGCCCCCTCCCCCTACTCAACCATGATCGTCTTTGGCGACAGCCTCGCGGATGCCGGGCAGTTCCCGGACGCTGGGGGGCCGGCAGGGGCGACGCTGCGCTTCACCAACCGCTCGGGTCCGACCTACCAGAACGGGAGCGGGGAGTTCTTCAGCCTGAATTCGTCGACGTTGCTGGGCATGAAGCTCGGTGTCGCGCCGGGCGATCTAGGGGCTTCGACGTCGCCGGTCAATGCTGCATTGGGGTTGCCGGACGGGAATAACTGGGCGGTGGGGGGTGACCGTACGGATCAGATTTACGACGCAATCACGGCCGAATCCAGGGTGATCAATCCGGATGACGGAACTGTGTTTCGCACGCGACCGGGCTACCTGGCGGCCAATAACTTTCGTGCAGACCCCAACGCGCTTTACTACCTCACCGGTGGCGGTAATGACTTTCTGCAGGGCCGGGTGTTGAGTCTGTCGCAAGCACGGGGCGCAGCGGATCAACTCGCTGACAGCGCACAGGTGCTGCAACAGGCCGGCGCGAAATACATCATGGTCTGGCTGTTGCCGGACATTGGCCAGACGCCAGCAGTTTCGGGGACCATCCTCGCGCCCTTTAGCTCGATACTCAGCGGCGCGTTCAACACCCAGCTGGTGAATCGTCTGGCGCAGATCGACGCTGAAATCATCCCTCTGAACATCCCGCGCTTCGTCGCGGAGACCTTGGATAACCCGGCACGCTTTGGCCTCGCTGCGGGGCAGGACCTGGTGGGCACCTGTTTCAGCGGCAACAGCTGCCGGGAAAACAGCGCTTACGGTATCAACAGCGCCAATCCCGACCCCAGCAAGCTGTTGTTCAACGACGGCGTGCATCCCACTGTGGCGGGTCAGTTGCTGATCGCGGATTACGCGTATTCCCTGCTGGCGGCCCCTTGGGAGGTCAGCCTGATGCCGGAAATGGCCAACGGCACCTTACGCGCACAGCAAGACGAATTGCGTAGCCAATGGCTGGCAGACTGGGGCAACTGGCAGCGCGTCGGTGAATGGCGGGCCATTGTCGCGGCGAGCGGTCAGAAAATGGACTTCGATGCGCAGGATAATTCAGCCAGTGCCGACGGCCATGGCTACAACATGACCATCGGTGGCAGCTATCGATTCGCCGAGAACTGGCGTGCCGGTATGGTCGGCGGCGCTTATCGGCAGAATCTGGACGCTGGCGAGCTGGATTCGGACTACAAACTCAACAGCTATCTGGCGACAGCTTTCGTCCAGTATCAGGCCAACCACTTGTGGGCCGACCTCTCTGCATCGGGCGGATACCTTGATTTTGATAACGCCGAACGCAAGTTCGCCCTGGGTATCGCCGAGGGCAGCGAGAAAGGCGATACCGATGGCGAAATCTGGGGCGCGAGCGCCAGGCTGGGGTTTGACATCGCAGGGGCCAGCAGCCGTTGGCATCTGTCGCCCTTCATCAGCGCTGATTACTCCCATGTGAACGTCAACGGCTATTCGGAAAAGGGTAATCGCTCCACAGCCCTGACTTTCGACGACCAGACACGCAAATCACGCCGCCTGGGTGCAGGCCTGCAGGGCAAGTTCCTGGTCACGCCTTCAACCCAACTGTTTGCCGAGGTGGCCCACGAACGGGAGTTCGAGACGGACCCGCAAGACGTCACCATTGCGCTGAACAGCCTGCCGTTGAATGACTTCACACTGCAAGGCTATACACCGCAAAAGGACCTGAACCGCGCCACCTTCGGCGTCAGCCAGAAACTGACTCAAGACCTGAGCCTTCGGGCCAATTACAACTGGCGCAAGAATGACGACGTGACCCAGCAAGGGGTGAATCTGGCAGTGAGCCTGGATTTCTAAAACGTAAGATCGACACAAACCCCCTGGAGGCTTCTGGAAACCCAGAAAGCCTGGGTTGACCGTGGCCCTGTGGGAGCGAATTCATTCGCGAAGGCAAGATTGAGGCCGGCAAAGATGCGTCGGATGCACTGGCCTATTCGCGAATGAATTCGTTCCCACAGATCACGCGTCGCGCAGAACGATCTGCGCTTACAGCTCCTGCTCAGCCAGCGCCACGGCGCGGAACATCGCGCGGCGTTTGTTCAGGGTTTCTTCCCATTCCAGTGCGGGGACTGAATCGGCGACGATGCCGCCACCGGCCTGTACGTGCAGTTCGCCGTTCTTGATCACGGCGGTGCGGATGGCAATGGCGGTGTCCATGTTGCCGTTCCACGCCAGGTAACCCACCGCCCCGCCGTAGACGCCACGTTTGACCGGCTCCAGCTCGTCGATGATTTCCATGGCGCGGACTTTCGGTGCGCCGGACAAAGTCCCCGCTGGCAAAATCGCTCGCAGCGCATCCATCGCCGTCAGCCCGCTTTTCAGCTGGCCGGTGACGTTGGACACGATGTGCATCACGTTGGAATAACGCTCGATGACCATTTTTTCCGTGAGCTTGACCGAGCCAATCTCCGAAACCCGCCCCGTGTCGTTGCGACCCAGGTCGATGAGCATCAGGTGTTCGGCGATTTCCTTGTCGTCCGAGAGCAGGTCTTTTTCCAGCGCCAGATCGGCTTCTTCGTTGGCGCCCCGTGGTCGGGTGCCAGCAATGGGCCGAACAGTAATCAGATTGTCTTCGACCCGCACCAGCACTTCCGGCGAACTGCCGACGACATGGAAGTCGCCGAAGTTGAAGAAGTACATGTAAGGCGTCGGGTTGAAACAACGCAGCGCACGATACAAATCAATCGGCGCGGCCTTGAAGTCGATGGACATCCGTTGCGAAGGCACTACTTGCATCACGTCGCCCGCCAGGATGTATTCCTTGATGGTGTCGACGGCTTTTTCGTAATCATCCTGAGTGAAGCTGGAACGGAACACCGGATCCGCCGCTTGCGGGCGAGTCAGGTCCAGGCCACGACGCGGGGTGATCGGCTGACGCAGTTTTTCCATCAGCGCCTCCAGACGCGCCAGGCCGCTTTCGTAAGCGTCCTGCTGCGCCGGGTCGACCAGCACGATGGCGTGCATCTTGCCCGCCAGGTTATCGAACACCACCACGGCATCGGAGACCATCAGCAGGATATCCGGCACGCCCAGCGGATCAGGATTCGGGCATTTGCCCAGACGCCGCTCCACGTAACGCACGCAGTCATAACCGAAGTAGCCCACCAGCCCGCCGTTGAAACGCGGCAAGCCTGCGATGGTCGGGACGTTGTAGCGCGCCTTGAATTCTTCGACGAACGCCAGCGGATCTTCAACCGTGAGGCTTTCGATCTCGGCGCCATCGTGCGTCACGCAGACATCATGGTCGTGTACACGCAGGACAGTGCGGCACGGCAGACCAATGATCGAGTAACGGCCCCACTTCTCGCCGCCCTGCACGGACTCCAGCAGATAGGAGTTCGGCTCATCGGCAAGCTTGAGGTAGATCGACAGCGGCGTGTCGAAGTCGGCCAGGGTTTCGTAGGCAAGCGGGATGCGGTTGTAGCCAGCAGCAGCCAAACGCAGGAATTCTTCGCGATTCATCATCAGCCTCATCGGTGAGGGTTAGCAGTCAGGTAAGCAAACGGTGCCGGTTAACGTGTCCGGCCGGATTCAAGTCAGGCGCGCCAACGCCAGCGGGCCAGGGCCTTGATGACTTTCATCCAGAGTTTGCGAGTGACCACCACGATGGAATCTCTAAAGGAGGGATCTTTGATGTGCGGCAACATTATCCCAGCGTCCAGATCCAGGCAACCGGGAATAAGGCGTCGCAGGTCATCAATGACCATGGCGGGAGATTCTTCTTCAATCGGACGGCCATGGTTGTAGCCATAACTCATGGCCACACACGCCACGCCAGCCGCCTTCGCAGCCTGCACATCACTGCGTGAATCGCCGACGAACAGCGCCTGGGAAGCCGGGATGTTGGTCATCTTCATGACAAAGAACAGCGCGGCAGGATCAGGCTTTTTAGTGGGCATGGTGTCGCCACCGATGATCAGGCGAAAAAACCTGCCGAGCTTCATTTCATCCAGCAGCGGCGCGACGAATCGCTCCGGCTTGTTGGTGATCAGCGCCATTTCGACGCCTTTTTTCTGCAGCCACTTCAGGGTTTCCCGGACGCCGGGATAGACCGCCGTGAACTCGTGCTTTTCGGCGTAGAACTTCATGAAGATGTCCAGCGCCTGTTCGGCCTGGGCGTCATCGACAGCGGTGTGATCCAGGTCATTGGCCAACGCGCGACGCACCAGAATCGGCGCACCGTTGCCGATCCAGTTCCTGACCGACGCCAACCCCGCCGCTGGGCGGCCGAGTTCGAGCAGCATTTTGTCCACCGCGACCGCCAGATCAGGCACCGAATCCACCAGGGTGCCATCCAGATCAAACATGATCAGCTTGGGGAGACGGCCCGGAAACAGCTGCTCGAAGCCGCTCATGCGCGGGACAACGCCAGTTCTGCACGCATCTTGTCGATCACTTGCTTGTAGTCCGGGGTGTTGAAAATGGCCGAACCGGCAACGAAGGTATCAGCGCCCGCCGCAGCGATTTCACGGATGTTGTTGACGTTGACGCCGCCGTCGATCTCCAGACGAATGTCCAGACCCGATGCGTCAATCAGTGCGCGGGCTTCACGCAGCTTGTTCAGGGTGCCGGGGATGAACTTCTGGCCGCCGAAGCCTGGATTGACGCTCATGAGCAGGATCATGTCGACCTTGTCCATCACGTATTCCAGCAGGTTCAGGGGCGTGGCCGGGTTGAACACCAGGCCCGCCTTGCAGCCGCCCTCTTTGATCAGTTGCAGCGAGCGATCGATGTGTTGGGTCGCTTCCGGGTGGAAGGTGATGTAGGTCGCGCCGGCTTCGATGAAGTCGCCGATGATGCGATCCACGGGACTGACCATCAGGTGCACATCGATGGGTGCTGTCACGCCGTATTTACGCAGCGCCGAGCACACCATCGGACCAATGGTCAGGTTCGGCACGTAATGGTTGTCCATCACGTCGAAGTGAACAATGTCCGCGCCAGCGGCCAGCACAGAGTCGACTTCCTGGCCCAGACGGGCGAAATCGGCGGAGAGAATCGAGGGAGCAATGAGGAAGGGCTGCATGACGCACCTTTTTGAGCAGAATCACGGTGGCGCGCATTGTACTCCAAGCGTTTCGGGAAAACTCCAACCCCTGTAGGAGCGAACTTGTTCGCGAGGCGTTCGATCAGTCAGCTCAACTACAACAGGTACACCGCCTCGCCAACAAGTTGGCTCCTACAGGGTCGTGCGTTACTCGACAGCTGTGCGCAACTTCTCGCTACGCCCACGCAACCACTCCAGCACCAGCAGCAATACCACCGAGAAGCCGATCAGCAGGGTTGCCGCAGCGGCGATGGTCGGGCTGAGGTTTTCGCGGATGCCGCTGAACATCTGCCGGGGCAAGGTGGCCTGTTCGGGGCCTGCCAGGAACAGCGTCACCACCACCTCATCAAACGACGTCGCGAAGGCAAACAGTGCCCCCGAGATCACACCCGGTGCGATCATTGGCAAGGTCACGCGGCGGAACGCGGTCAGCGGCGAAGCACCCAGGCTGGCAGCTGCCCGCACCAGGTTGTGGTTAAAGCCCTGCAAAGTAGCCGACACAGTGATGATCACAAACGGCACGCCCAATACGGCGTGGACCAGAATCAACGACAAGAAGCTGTTGCCCATGCCCAGCGGCGCGAAGAACAGGTAGCTCGCCACACCAATGATCACCACCGGCACCACCATCGGCGAAATCACCAGCGCCATCACTAAAGCTTTGCCGGGGAAGTTGCCCCGGGTCAGACCAATCGCCGCCAGGGTGCCAAAGACCATGGCCAGCACTGTCGCAGCCGGAGCGATGATCAGGCTGTTTTTCAGGGCGCGCATCCACTCGTTGGAATTGAAGAAATCCTGGTACCAGTGCATCGAGAAGCCTTGCAGCGGGTAAACCAGAAAGCTGCCGGAGTTGAACGACAACGGAATGATCACCAGCACCGGCAACACCAGGAACAACAGGATCAGCCCGCACAGGATACGCAGCGCGTAATACCAGACCCGTTCCAGCGGCGACGAATATGAACTCAGCATGATGGCTCCCCTCAGCTCAGACGCAGGCGGCTGGCGCCGACCAACCAGTTGTAAATCAGGTACAGCACGATGGTCGCCAGCAGCAGCAAGCCGCCCAATGCCGTCGCCATGCCCCAGTTGATGCTGGTGTTGGTGTAGAACGCCACGAAGTAGCTGACCATCTGATCGTTCGGGCTGCCCAGCAAGGCCGGGGTGATGTAGTAACCAATCGCCAGAATGAACACCAACAGACAGCCCGCGCCGACACCGGCGTAGGTCTGCGGGAAGTACACCCGCCAGAAGCTGGCGAACGGATTGCAGCCCAGGGAAATCGCGGCACGCATGTAGGTCGGAGAAATGCCCTTCATCACGCTGTAGATCGGCAGGATCATGAACGGCAGCATGATGTGCACCATGGAGATGTAAACCCCGACCCGGTTGAACACCAGCTCCAGCGGCTTATCGATAATGCCCATGGCCATCAGCGCGCCGTTGATCAGGCCGCTGGATTGCAACAACACGATCCAGGCCGCCACGCGCACCAGAATCGAAGTCCAGAACGGCAACAGCACCAGAATCATCAGCAGGTTGCTCTGGCGGGCCGGAAGGTTGGCCAGCAGATACGCCAACGGATAGGCCAGCACCAGGCAGATCACAGTGATGACGAAGCCCATCCAGAAGGTGCGGGCGAAGATGTCGACGTAGATCGCTTGATCCGGGGTCGCCGGTGCCACTTCACCGAGGTCGTCGATGCGATGGTCCACAGCGGCCAGCAAATAATAGGGGGTAACGCTACTGGTATTGCGGCGGATCACCTGCCAATAGGCCGGATCACCCCAACGTTCGTCCAGCGCCTCCAAGGCATCTTTATAAGAGGCAGGCTCTTCCTTGAAAGGCAGCGCACGGGCGGTAGTCATCAGCAGGCTGCGATAGCCAGCCAGTTCCATGTTCATGCGTTTGGACAGATCACCCAGGGTGGAATTCTTGCGCGTCTGCGCCAGGTCCATGCTCAAGGCTTTGTAGACAGGCTCCGAAGGCAGGCCTTTGCCGTCCCACTTCGCCACTTCGATTACGGTAGTCGGTAAGGCGTTGACCACTTCCGGGTTGCCGACGCTTTTGTAGAGCAACGCCACGATGGGCACCAGGAACACCAGCAACAGGAAGATCACCAGCGGCGCGATCAAGGCCTGCGCCTTCCAGCGGTTAACCCGTTCGGCACGAGCCAGACGTTGCTTCAAGGTAGGGCTGGCGCCTTCAGTCAGGGGCACGGCGATGGCCATAGCGAACTCCGAAATCTTTCAACAAGGGGTGCGCTCCCTACAACGGGAACGCACCCGGTTCTGACGCGATGGGTTACTTGGCAGCCCAGGAGTTGAAGCGCTGTTCCAGGGACTCGCCGTTGTCATTCCAGAATTTCACGTCGATCTGTACCTGATCCTTGATGTTCTCTTCGGTGGTCGGCATCTTCTCGAGCGTTTCGGCGCTCAGGAGTTTGACGGCATCGGTGTTGGCCGGGCCGTAAGCGATGTTTTCCGAGAAGGTCTTCTGCTGCTCAGGCTGCAGGCTGTAAGCGATGAACTTCTTCGCCGCTTCAGCGTTTTTCGAGCCCTTCGGAATGGCCCATGCGTCGAAGTCATACACGCCGCCGGTCCAGACCACTTTGAGCTTGCTTTCTTTAGCCACGGCAGCGATGCGACCGTTGTAGGCCGAGCTCATGACCACGTCACCCGATTGCAGGAACTGCGGCGGCTGTGCGCCCGCTTCCCACCACTGGATGCTTGGCTTGAGCTTGTCGAGCATCTTGAAGGCGCGGTCCTGGCCGTCTTTGCTGGCCAGCACTTTGTAGACGTCTTTCGGCGCAACGCCGTCTGCCATCAGAGCGAATTCCAGGGTGTACTTGGCGCCCTTACGCAGGCCACGTTTGCCTGGGAATTTTTCGGTGTTCCAGAAATCAGCCCAGCCTGTAGGAGCCGAAGCCAGTTTGTCGGCGTTGTAAGCCAGCACGGTGGACCAGACGAAGAAGCCCGCGCCACAGTGGGAGATAGCGCCCGACACGTACTTCGACTTGTCGCCGAACAGAGCAGGATCGAGCTCTTCGAACATGTCTTCGTCACAGCCGCGAGCCAGTTCCGGGGATTCGACTTCTACCAGGTCCCAGGACACGCTTTTGGTGTCGACCATGGCTTTGACCTTGGCCATCTCGCCGTTGTATTCGCCAGCGATGATCTTGCCGTTGCCGGCCTTTTCCCACGGGGAATAGAAGGCTTTTTCCTGGGCGGCCTTGTTGGCACCACCAAACGACACGACGGTCAGGTCAGTGGCGGCCATGGCTTGCGCGGCGCACATCATGCCCAGCGTGATTGCGGTGAACTTCAGAGATTTGAGCATTTCGTTGTTTTCTCCACGAGCAGTGTTGGTTTATGCGTTGCGGACGGTTTACGTCTCTGGCTGATGCCTTTTTATTGATAGATCAATGCACGTGCTGCAAGGGGTCGAGCGCGCGAACATGCTCGATTTGCCATCCAATTGGCACAACGTCGCCAACGCTCAGGGCCGGATCCAGCTCGGCGATGGGCTGTTTGACGAAGAAGTCGGTCTTGCCTGCCACTTCCAGGCGCACACGAACGTGGTCGCCCAAATACACAAACTCTGCCACGCGACCGGAGAAGCGGTTCACGCAGCTCTCGCTGTTGCCATTCAGGCTGATGCGCTCAGGGCGGATCGACAGGGTGACGTCATCGCCGACCTGACCGACATTGACCGCCAGCGCCTCGACCTTCTCGCCCTTCTCCAACTGCACCACGCAGCGCTCGCCGCTGTGGCTGAGCAACTTGCCGTTCAGGCGATTGTTTTCGCCGATGAAGTTGGCGACGAAGGTGTTTTTCGGTTCTTCATACAGGCTGCGCGGTGGCGCGATCTGCTGGATTTCGCCCTGGTGGAACACGGCCACGCGGTCAGACATGGTCAGCGCTTCGCCCTGGTCGTGGGTCACGTAGACCACGGTCACGCCCAGACGCTGGTGCAGATGTTTGATCTCCATCTGCATGTGTTCGCGCAGTTGTTTGTCCAGCGCCCCCAGTGGTTCGTCCATCAGGACCAGTTGCGGTTCGAACACCAGCGCACGGGCCAGGGCCACACGCTGTTGCTGGCCGCCGGACAGTTGCGCCGGGTAGCGATGGGCGAAGGTGCCGAGCTGAACCATGTCCAGGGCGCGTTTGACCTTTTCGCTGACGTCGGTTTTGCTCATGCCGCGCACGGTGAGCGGAAACGCCAGGTTTTCAGCGACGGTCATGTGCGGGAACAGGGCGTAGTTCTGGAACACCATGCCGATGTCACGCTTGTGCGGCGGCACGTTGTTGATCGCCCGGCCAGCAAGAAGGATTTCGCCTGCGGTAGGGGTTTCGAAACCGGCCAGCATCATCAGGCTGGTGGTCTTGCCGGAGCCGGACGGCCCGAGCAGGGTCAGGAACTCGCCTTTGCGAATATCCAGGTTGAGGTCTTTGACGATAAGGGCTTCGCCGTCGTAGCTCTTCTGCACACCACGAAAGCTGACCAGAACATCATTCGCCCCAGCGCTTGAATCGACGTTGCTCATTACCCACACCTTTGTTTTGTCTGCGTGGGCTCAAGCCTAGTTTAGGCTGCAACCCGCGCAAATCGGGGGGTATGAGAGATTGGGGTAGGGATTGCCCTACAGGGATGGCGGGGATAGGTATGTGGGTGTGTCGCTAATTTATGTAGGCGCTGCCGAAGGCTGCGAAAAGGCCGGAACAACCGCGATTTCAGCGCTGACGCTGTTCGCAGCCTTCGGCAGCTCCTACAGGTTTGTTGTCGCTCACAGACATGAGCAAGATCACAACAACTTATGCTCCATCGCATATTTCACCAGGTCAGCCAGAGAATGCAGGTTCATCTTCTGCATCAATCGCGCCTTGTGGGTGCTGATGGTTTTGCTGCTCAGGTTCAATTGCTGGGCGATGTCGTTGACGTTGGCGCCCTGGGCCAGGCGTTCGAACACCGAGAACTCGCGCTCGGACAGCAGCGAATGCAGCGGCCGGTTATCCGTCAGGCCGACTTCGAAGACCATGCGGTCGGCCAGATCAGGGTCGATATAACGCCCGCCTGCCGCCACCCGACGAATCGCCGTGAGCAACAAGGCCGGGTCGCTGTCTTTGGTGGCATACCCGGCCGCGCCGACTTTCAGGGCGCGGGCGGCCATTTGGGCTTCGTCGTGCATCGACAGCACCAGAATGGCCGGAGGGTTGGTGAGCGCGCGGATACGCGGGATCGCTTCCAGGCCATTGACCCCTGGCATGGAAATATCCAGCAGCACCACTTCGCATTCCACGTGGCGCAGGGTTTCCAGCAACTGCTCACCGTTGCACGCTTCGCCGACCACCAACAGGTCCTTGGCCAGGCCGATCAATTGCTTGATGCCTTCGCGCACGATGGTGTGGTCCTCGGCTACCAGTACTCGGATCACTTCTGTTGCTCCTGGCCTACGTGATGCAGCGGGATGTAAGCCCGCAAGGTTGTGCCCTCGCCGGACTCGCTGTCCAGCTCCAATCTACCGCCGAGCATCAATACCCGCTCGCGCATGCCCACCAGACCGAAAGACGTCGACCGCCCCTGATGCTGAACGAAGCCGACGCCATCATCGGCGATGGTCATGCACATCACGCCATCCTCAAGCGTGAGGCTGATTTCTACGGTATGCGCCTGGGCGTGACGCATGACGTTGGTCAGCGCCTCCTGAAGAATGCGGAACATGCCAATGGCGCGGGCATCACTCAGGGCTGGCAGGTTGTCCGGCACATCCACCAGACACGGAATCTGCGTGCGCGCCTCGAAGCGCTGGGCCTGCCATTCAATAGCTGAAGCGATGCCCGCATCAAGAATCGGCGGACGCAGCGCAGTCGCCACGTCGCGTACCAACTGGAACAGCTGAGAAATCAGCCGTTTCATGCTGTTCAGGCGGTCACGCAAGCCCGGATCCAGCTCGGCATAGGCCAGCTCACACATGGAGGTTTCGAGCTTGAGTACGGTCAGCATCTGCCCCAACTCGTCATGAACTTCCCGGGCAATGCGCGCCTTTTCTTCTTCGCGCACGCTCTCCAGATGCGCCGACAGCTCCCGCAATTGTTCGTGATAGCGGCGCCGCTCGGTGACGTCGGCGAGGAACACCACCAGGTATTCGGAATCCTGAAAGCGCAGGAAACTCAGCGACACGTCAGCCGGCAGAATGCTGCCATCGGCGCGCACGCAATGGGTTTCGAAGGTCTGGGCGATGCCCTCGCTGGTCCGCGCGCTTTTCCACAGGTTCAGCCAACGGTCCATGTGCAAGGTAGGCTCGAAATCGATGAGTGGCCGATCCACGACCCCTCCGGCGCCATAACCCAACATGCTTTGCGCCGCCTGATTGGCATAGCGCACCCGGCTGTCCCAGTTGACCCAGAGGATGCCGACCGTGCTTTGGTCAATAGAGAACTGCGCCAGTCGAAGCGCCTCTTCCCCCGCCTCGCGCAGCGCCAGTTCATCACGGGCGATCAAGACTTCGCGCTCCAGCGCCTGCTGCTGACGACGCTGCCAGATCACGATGGCGAAGCAGGCCAGCAACAGCACCAGCAGCAAAAGACACAGGTTTTGCCAAAAGCCCGGGGATTCAGTGGCCTTCACCGAGTTGAGCGGCAACCAGCGGGCGTGAAGCTGATCGAGTTCCTTTGCGGGGATGGCATGCAGGGCAACGCTGATGATGTCGGCCAGCTCGGGAGCGTTACGCGGCGAGGCGATGCGCAGCAATTGCGGGTAGCCGATATCACCGACGATGCTCAGCCCGGCAAACTCGGGCTCGCGAGACAGGCGGCTGAGCTGCGCCTCATCGATCACGGCATACCGCGCTTGCTGGCTTAGCAGCAATTGCAGTGCCTGACGCTCCAGCGGCACGCCTTGCAGGTTGAGATGCGCGTAGGTGTTTTTCAGATAATCCGCCGTCGGGCTCGGCATGCGCACGACTACGCGCGTGCGGCTGTCGAGGGTTTCCAGGTCCACAACGCCGCTGCCGTCGCGTTCGCCGACGACCAACTGCGAGATGCGCATGTAAGGGTCGGAAAACAACCAGAGCCGCAGACTGGCCGGGGTCTGGGTCAGGCCGGGGGCCACGTCGACCATGCCTTGGGCCAGGGCTTGTTCCAGTGCAGCCTGATCCGGAAAGCTGCGCCACAGCAGTTCGGTCTGCAGGTTTTTGCCCAGCAGATTGATCAGGTCGACGTTGGCACCTGAATACTGCTGCTGGCGTCGGTCCATCTGCGCATACGGCGCCTGCAACACCAGCCCGACCCGCAACGGGCCGTGCTGCGCGAGCCAGGCGCGTTGCTCGGCCGACAAGGTCGTCAGCGAATCGCTGGCCGAGTCAGGCTGCGCCCTGGCCAGCAAAGGCATAAAGAGCACAAGCAGACAGCCGATAACTCCAGTACGCAGCACAAGCCTGATCAAAGTGACGTTCTCATCTGTTCTGTGTACTCGCTGGACGCGCGGCGTACGCTCAAGCACGGGCCTGACAAACGCGCATCAACCTATTAGTCTGCCGGGATAGTTTCTGGCCTGGAATATTCAATGCCCTACACCTTTCGCGCAATTCTTCCTACGCTGTGTCTGGCGCTGATACTACCTTGTGCGCTGCCTGTGATGGCGGCTGATCCCGAGCCGGGCAAAGATACGCCAGCCGAACCTGCGGTGGAGCGCGCGCCCCTGCTGCCACGCACTCAAGTCGACGCCCTGGCACTGGAAAGTCGCTTGCCGGTGGCCGATCAGCAGCAACTGCAGGCCGGTGACAGCAGCTTCCTGGCATTGTGGAAGCCTGCCAACACGGAAGACCCCAAAGGCGCGGTGATCATTATCCCCGGCGCGGACGAATCCGCCGATGCCCCAGGTGCCGTTGGCCCGCTGCGCCGCAAGTTCCCGGACATCGGCTGGGCCAGCCTGAGCCTGACATTGCCGGATCAGCAGGCGGATTACAGCCAGGCGCGGGAAGCCGAAGCGGCACCCGCCGACACTGCGGCAGCTGAAAAACCCAAGGATCCGCCCAAGGACGTTGCGCCGACCGAAGAAGACAAGGCCGCTGCAGCCGAGAAGGACGCGGCGGCAGAAACCGCCCGCGCCGCCGCAGCCGAAGAACAGAACAAGGCTCAGGCCGAGCAGATTTTTGCCCGTATCGAAAGCGCCATCAGCTTCGCCCAGCAGAATAAGGCGCGCAGCATTGTCCTGCTCGGCCATGGCAGCGGCGCTTACTGGGCCGCACGCTATTTGAGTGAGCGTCAGGCGCCTCTGGTTCAGAAGTTCGTGATGCTGACTGCCCGCGAACCACTGGACACCCAGCCTCGGTTGATCGAGCTGGTGCCGTTGTTGAAACTGAAAACCTCGGATTTCGTCTACAAGGAACAGACCCTGGCACGCAACGCGGCCCTCGAACGCCTGCAAGTGAGCAAGCGCAAAAAAGGCCCGGGCTTCACCCAAGTCACCCTGACCGCCATCCCCGGTAATGGCGCAGCGGAACAGGAGCAGATGTTTCGCCGGGTTCGCGGATGGGTTGAGGCGGAATAGCGTTTGCGGGCCTGTAGGAGCCAACTTGTTGGCGAGGATTTTGCCTGACCCACCGCCTCGCCAACAAGTTGGCTCCTACAAGAGACGTCGTCTGCCGCTCTCAAAACCCCCGGCGGTTTCTGATCACTTTGTAAGCGTTATGCAGATCCTGCGTCCGGTCGGTGGCGTCGCGCACTTGCATCTGGCTTGCGCCGGAGCCGGCGATTTTGTCCGGATGATGACGGCTCAACAGACGCCGATACGCGCGCTTGATGTGGGCAGGTTCGCTGTCGGTGTGCACGCCCAATAATTTGAGCGCCTGTTGATAACTATTGCCACTGCTGGCTAACGGCTTTCGGGGTGGCTCATGTTCGCTGGCCAGCGCATCCACCTGGGCGGCAGACCACCCCAGCCATTTGCCCCACAGCACGATCAAATCCCGCTCTGCACGCGAAGGCTTGCCCTTGGCCCAGGCCATGCGCCAACAGGCACGCAGCAGGCCCTCGGCAGCATGGGGCTGGGTTTTGCGTGAACTCAAAAAGCCCCGCAGGCTGTCACGCCCGTCCTTGCCCCGATTGAAGGCCGCAATGGCCCGACGCTGCGCCGCCTCAGTCATGTCCAGGCGACCCATTTCGACACGGGCCTGCTGAATGTGCTGATCCACCACGCGTCCGTCTTTTTTCGCCAGCCGCCCCAGGAGCACGAATAAAAGCTCGTCATCCCGAGGCATTTCACGGCCGCTCAGGCGTTCGCGCAACTGCGCCCAGCTTTGCAGGGCCAGACGCCGATCCAGCGCCTGCCCCAGTAACGCCCCCAATAGCGCGCCGGGAATGCTGGCAATGGCAAAACCTGCGCCCGCGCCCAGCACTGTGCCTGGCCAGAGCATCAGCGACCCGCCACGAGCAGCCGCTCGACTTCAGCCAGACGCTCGTGAGTACCTACGTCCACCCAGCGTCCGGTGAAATGCTCGCCCGTCACCTGACCTTGCTCCATGGCCGTACGCAGCAGGGGTGCAAGTTTGAAGGCTCCATCCTGGCAGCCGGCAAACAGCTTGGGATGCAACACCGCAATGCCGCTGTACGTCAGCCGAGTACCCGCATCCCGAGAATCACGAACCTGCCCGTCGATCAGCGAAAAGTCGCCTTCGGGGTGATGCGCCGGATTATTGATCAGCACCAGATGCGCCAGACCCGCCAGTGGCATGCGCAGCGACTTGAACGGGTAGTCAGTCCAGATATCCCCATTGACCACCATGAAGGGCTCATCCCCCAACAGCGGCAGCGCTCGGTGGATGCCGCCGCCAGTCTCCAGCGGCTCACCTTCTGGTGAATACGCAATCTGCAGACCGAAGCGCTCACCATCACCCAGGTGATCCTCGATCTGCTGTCCCAGCCAGGCGTGGTTGATCACGACTTCGTGGAAGCCCGCCTCGTGCAAGGCACGCAGGTGATATTCAATCAGCGGCACGCCGCCTGCCCGAACCAGCGGTTTGGGGGTGTGCAGGGTTAACGGGCGCATCCGTTCGCCTTTTCCGGCAGCGAGAATCATCGCTTTCATACATGCCTCGTCAACACAATCGATAACCTTATTTTGATGATGACCTTCATAACGCCAAGGGATTCAGACGGCCTGGCTGGTCGGCTGTTTCAGGCTGCTCAGCAACTGTCCAAGGGATGACAACTCCGGGCGACGCGCCAGCACTGCTTCTATATAGGCAAAGAAGCGTGGCGCATCGGCCAGGTAACGCGGCTTGCCATCACGATGGCAGATGCGCGCAAAAATCCCGATGACTTTCAAATGCCGCTGCACGCCCATCAAGTCGCTGGCGCGCAGAAACTCAGAGAATTCGTCCTGCACCGGGATGCCCAGCGCGCGCGCCTTGCCCCAATAAATTTCCAGCCAGGCCTGCACACGCTCCTCGGGCCAGCTGAGGAACGCATCTTTGAACAGGCACGTCACGTCATACGTCACAGGGCCGTAAACCGCGTCCTGAAAATCCAGCACACCCGGGTTGGGCTCGCTGATCATCAGGTTGCGCGGCATGTAATCGCGGTGCACCAGCACTTTGGGTTGCGCCAGGGCGCTGTCGATCAACTGATCGCTGACCTGCTGCCACAGCGCGGTTTGCTGCTCATCCATCTCGATCCCCAGATGCTTGCGCACGTACCACTCAGGGAACAGCTCCAATTCGCGACGCAACAACGCCACGTCGTAGCTCGGCAGTGGCGCATCCATGGACAGTTGCTGATAGGCCAGCAGTGCGTCGAAGGCATCGGCGAACAATTGATCGGCATTCTCGGCGTCGATCACGTCCAGATAGGTTTTTCGACCCAGATCATTGAGCAGCAAAAAGCCTCTCTCAAGGTCCTGGGCATAAATTTGCGGAACATTGATCCCGGTTTTTTGCAGCAAACGAGCGATATCCACGAACGGTTTGCAGTTTTCCTGGGGTGGCGGCGCGTCCATCACAATAAAAGTTTGCTCACCGCCTTCCCAGCGGAAGTAACGGCGGAAACTGGCGTCGCTACTGGCCGCAGTCAACGTGGCCGGGGGTATTGCGCCCCAATTTTGAGCGGCGAAGAGCGCTGGCAGTTGCTCATCGAGCCAAAGTTTGAGGTGTTGCAGGCGTACATCTTGATCTGGCATTGCTAGGGTCTCCGACGGCGCTAGCCGTCAAGCGGGTCATGCTTTATTATCCGACATCTTTTTCAGCCCATCGAGAGGCGTGCGGCCCCCCCGCGGGCAGATGGCGCGCAGGAAGCCCGGACTAATAAGATGGCATTGAAATCCCCCGCGTTTCGTAAAAAATTTCCGTTGCTCGTAACCGGCAGTTTGCTGGCGATGCAACCTTTAGCCGCTCCATTCGTGGTCGCCGCGGAACAGTATGACTGCTCAGTCTCTGCTTCGGGTGCCTGGGATTGTGCGCCGAAATCCAATGCTGTCGAGTTGCCCCCGCGTCCTGTGCATAGCACGACGTCGGTCAGCTCCAATGGCACGGTCACTTCGGACAGTGGCTCCACCATCAGTGAATCAGGGGCCCCGGCGGCCAAACTGGTCACCGAAGCGAAAGGCCGCGGCCTGAAGTCGCGCAGTGCCGACTACAGCCACCTCGACTGGGTTCCTCGCGAACAGCTGACTCCTGCACAACTGGCCGAAACCGGCCCGTATTGCTCGGGCGCCTATGTCGAGCCGATTCGTCCGGGCATGGACGACAAGACGCCGATGAAAGAAGCACCGATGTTCATCGGTGCCAAGGCGTCGCGTTACGAGCAGGAACAGCAGGTTGCTTCCCTGGCCGGTGACGTTGTCATGCGTCAGGGCAGCATGCAGGTTCAGGCTCAGGAAGCGAGCCTCTATCAGGCTGAAAACCGTGGCGAGCTGAACGGCGATGTCCGTCTGCGCGACAACGGCGCCCTGATCGTCGGCGACCACGCCGAACTGCAGCTCGATACCGGCGAAGCCCAGATCGACAACGCAGAATATGTCCTGCACAAATCGAACATCCGCGGTAACGCCCTGTACGCCAAGCGTGCCGAGAACGCGATCATTCGTCTGAAGGACGGCACGTACACCACGTGCGAACCCAACAGCAATGCGTGGACGCTCAAGGGCAACAACATCACGCTGAACCCGGCTACCGGCTTCGGCACCGCGACCAACGCAACCCTTCGGGTCAAAGACATACCGGTTCTGTATACGCCGTATATCTACTTCCCGATCGATGACCGTCGCCAGTCAGGTTTCCTGCCGCCATCCATTGGCACCAGCAGCGACACCGGCCTGATGCTGGTCACACCGTACTACTTCAACCTCGCACCCAACTACGATGCCACGCTCTACCCTCGTTACATGAGCAAGCGCGGCATGTTAATGGAAGGCGAGTTCCGTTACCTGACCAAAAGCAGCGAAGGTCAGGTCGGCGGCGCGTACCTCAACGACGATGATGACGACCGCAAACTCCAGAGTGACTATAAAGACACGCGCTGGATGATGAACTGGCAGCACAAGGGCGGTCTCGATTCGCGCTGGATGACCAAGGTTGATTACACCGACATCAGCGATCCTTATTACTTCCAGGATCTGGAAACCGATCAGATCGGCGTCGAATCCACCGACTACCTGAATCAGCAGGGCTCCCTGACCTACCGTGGCGACAGCTTCGCGGCAGTGTTCAACGCCCAGGCCTACAAGCTGGCGACGGTGTCGAACATCACGCCTTACGATCGTCTGCCGCAGATCACCTTCAACGGTTCTCTGCCTTACAACCCGGCTGGTTTGCAGTTCGATTACCAGACCGAAGCCGTGCGCTTTGACCGTGATCTGCGCCAGGGCACGTATGTTGACCGTAACGGCAACTTCGCATCGCGCCTGGATAACAACGTCGCAGGCCTGGCACGTTCAAACGGTGACCGTTTGAACCTGGCTCCATCGGTCAGTCTGCCGATGAACTGGACCTACGGTTTTTTGACGCCGAAGCTGAAATACGTCTACACCCAGTACGATCTGGACCTGGACAGCCGCGGCAAGAACAGCCTGCTCGCCGACGAACAGTTCAGCAGCAGCCAGAGCCGCAGCGTGCCGATCTTCAGCGTCGACAGCGGCCTGTATTTCGACCGCAATACCCAATGGTTTGGCAACAACTACCGCCAGACCCTGGAACCGCGCCTGTTCTATCTCTATGTTCCTGAGAAAGACCAGACCGACATTCCGGTATTCGACAGCTCCGAAACCACCTTCAACTACGGCTCGCTGTTCCGTGACAACCGCTTCGTCGGTTCCGACCGCATCGGCGACGAGAACAAGCTGTCCTTGGGCGTGACCAACCGCTGGATCGAAGACAACGGCTTCGAACGTCAGCGTTTCAGCATCGGTCAGGCGCTGTACTTCAAGGATCGTAAAGTCCAACTGCCGGGCGTAGTGTTCAAGGATCGCGACGACGCACAAGCGAACGTCTCGCCTTACGCGCTGGAATACGAATACCGCTTCAACCGCGACTGGCGTGTCAATTCGGACTTCAACTGGGACCCGGACAGCCACAGCACCCGTTCGGGCAGCGCGATGTTCCGCTACCAGCCTGAAGACAATCCGAACAAGATCGTCAACCTCGGCTACCGCTACCGCAATGATATGGTCCGTTACGACCAGAACACCGGTCGCTGGAGCGTGGGTGGTGGGGATTACGGCACACCAGGTCAACCGGGTTACGTGAAGGACTACTACAAGATCCAGCAGCACGACTTCTCGGTCATCTGGCCAATCGTACCGCAGTGGAGCGCGATCAGCCGCTGGCAGTTCGACTACAACCGCAACCGTACTCTGGAAGCCTTTGGTGGTTTCGAATATGACAACTGCTGCTGGAAACTGCGCCTGATCAGCCGTTACTGGGTTGACTACGACGAGTACAGCCAGGACGCCCCTCAGAACGAAAAAGGCGACCGCGGCGTATTCCTACAAATTGTGTTGAAGGGACTTGGTGGCGTTACCGGCGCCAAAGTAGAGAGCTTCCTCGACAAAGGCATTCAAGGTTATCGTGAACGTGAAGACCAAGCTTTCTGATTGTCTGCGCCCGCTGATGCTGGGCGCGTTACTCCTGGGGACCGCAGCGCAGGCTGCGGTTCAACCGCTCGACAGCGTGGTGGCCATCGTCGATAACGACGTGATCATGAAGAGCCAGATGGACCAGCGTGTCCGCGAGGTTCAACAGACCATCGCCAAGCGCGGCTCGGGTGTTCCGCCTGCCGAAGCACTGCAGCCACAGGTTCTGGATCGTCTGATCCTGGAAAACCTGCAGTTGCAGATGGGCGAGCGTTCCGGCATCCGCATCACCGACGAAGAGCTGAACCAGGCAATCGGCACCATTGCCGAGCGCAACAACATGAGCGTGGAACAATTCCGCGCCGCGTTGGCTCATGACGGCCTGTCCTTCAACGATGCACGCGAGCAGGTACGCCGGGAAATGATCATCAGCCGGGTGCGTCAGCGCCGGGTTGCCGAGCGTATCCAGGTGTCCGAGCAGGAAGTGAAAAACTTCCTGGCTTCGGGCCAGGGCAAGGCTCAACTGTCCGAAGAATTCCACCTCGCCAACATTCTGATCGCAACGCCTGACAGCGCTTCGTCGGACCAGATCCAGGCCGCTGCACGCAAGGCTCAGGATCTGTACGGCAAGCTCAAGCAAGGCGCTGACTTCGGTCAGGCAGCGATTGCCAACTCCGCGAGCGAAAGCGCGCTGGAAGGCGGCGACATGGGCTGGCGTAAAGCCGCACAGCTGCCGCCTCCGTTCGGCGACATGCTGGGCTCGATGCCGGTGGGCGACATCACGCCTCCAGCACGGACCCCGGGTGGTTTCATCATCCTCAAGCTGCTGGAAAAACGCGGCGGCCAGGGTCAGGCACAGATGCGCGATGAAGTTCACGTGCGTCACATCCTGATCAAGCCAAGCGAAATCCGTAGCGAAGAAGAAACCAAGCGTCTGGCGCAGAAGATCTACGACCGCATCAAGGATGGCGATGATTTCGCCACCCTGGCCAAGAGCTTCTCGGAAGATCCAGGCTCGGCGCTCAATGGCGGCGATCTGAACTGGGTTGACCCCAACTCGCTGGTTCCGGAATTCCGTCAGGTCATGAACGAGACGCCGCAAGGCACCTTGTCCAAACCGTTCAAGACCGCGTACGGCTGGCACGTTCTGGAAGTTCTCGGCCGTCGCTCCACTGACGCCACCGACCAGGCTCGCGACCAGCAGGCGTTGCTCGCACTGCGTAACCGCAAGTACGACGAAGAGCTGCAAACATGGCTGCGTCAGATCCGTGACGAAGCGTATGTCGAGATCAAACTGCCTGGCGCTGACAAGGCTGCACAGTGAAACCAAAGCGTTTCGCACTGACACCCGGCGAGCCGGCCGGCATTGGTCCTGACCTTTGCCTGCTACTCGCCACCCAGCCTCAGCCGCACCCCCTGATTGCCATTACCAGCTGCGACCTGCTCACCGAGCGGGCCGCCCAGCTGGGCGTGGCTGTCGATCTGATTCGCGTCACCCCTGCTGCCTTCCCCGATCTGCCCGCTCCTGCTGGCAGCCTGTATGTCTGGGATACCCCGCTGCTTGCGCCGGTGGTGACCGGGCAGCTGAACAAGGCCAATGGCGCTTTTGTTCTGGAAACCCTCACCCGCGCCGGGCAAGGCTGCATGGACGGCAGCTTCGCCGGGATGATCACCGCCCCTGTTCACAAGGGCGTGATCAACGAAGGGGGCAACGCCTTTTCCGGGCACACCGAATTTCTTGCCGAGCTGACCCACACCGAGCAAGTGGTGATGATGCTGGCCACCGGCGACCTGCGGGTTGCCCTGGTGACCACTCACTTGCCACTGCGCGACGTGGCCGATGCCATCACCGCCGAGCGGCTGGAGCGAGTGACGCGTATTCTGCACGCGGATCTGGTCAGCAAATTCGGTATTCACAAGCCGCGCATTCTGGTCTGCGGGCTCAACCCCCATGCCGGTGAAAGCGGGCATCTGGGCCGCGAAGAAATCGACATCATCGAACCTGCTCTGGAGCGTCTGCGCAGCGAAGGCCTGGATTTACGCGGCCCGCTGCCTGCCGACACTCTCTTTACCCCCAAATATCTGGAGCACTGCGACGCAGTGCTGGCGATGTACCACGATCAGGGCTTGCCCGTGCTGAAGTACAAAGGCTTCGGCGCCGCAGTCAACGTGACGCTGGGCCTGCCCATTGTTCGCACCTCTGTCGACCACGGCACCGCCCTGGATCTGGCAGGCAGCGGCAAGATCGACACCGGCAGCCTGCAAGTCGCCCTGCACACCGCCTATCAGATGGCCGAGACCCCTACATGACCGAGCAATTCCAACACAAGGCGCGTAAGCGTTTTGGACAAAACTTTCTGCATGACGCAGGCGTGATCGACAAAATCCTGCGGGCCATTCACGCCCGCCCGGAAGAACGCCTGCTGGAAATCGGCCCGGGGCAAGGCGCTCTGACCCAAGGTTTGCTGGGCAGCGGCGCGCAGCTGGACGTCGTCGAGCTCGATAAAGACCTGATCCCGATCCTGATTCATCAGTTCGGCAGCAAGCCCAATTTCAACCTGCATCAGGGCGATGCGCTGAAGTTCGACTTCACCAGCCTCAATGCACCGGCAGGCAGCCTGCGGGTTGTGGGTAACCTGCCGTACAACATCTCGACACCGCTGATCTTTCACCTGCTGCAAAACGCCAACCTGATCCGCGACATGCACTTCATGCTGCAAAAAGAAGTGGTTCAGCGCATGGCGGCGGCTCCCGGCGGCGGCGATTATGGCCGTTTGTCGATCATGGTTCAGTACCACTGCCGGGTCGAATACCTGTTCAACGTCGGCCCGGGCGCGTTCAATCCGCCGCCGAAAGTCGACTCTGCGATCGTCCGTCTGGTGCCGCACGAAACACTGCCACACCCCGCCAAGGACCATCGCCTGCTTGAGCGAGTGGTGCGCGAAGCCTTCAACCAGCGCCGTAAAACCCTGCGCAATACATTGAAGCTGTTGCTCACCCACGAAGATATTGAAGCTGCCGGCGTTGATGGCAGCCTGCGCCCCGAGCAGCTGGATCTTGCAGCATTCGTGCGCCTGGCCGACATACTGAGTGAAAAACCCGCTCAGGCATGACCTTGCAGGACATGTGGACGAGCAAACTGCATTCGTCTGTTATCGTCTACATGTCCTAGACTGATTCCACCGGGCTTTCCGGTTTTATCCGCATTTGCTTCCAAGGCCTACTGCATGTCCGATTCCCGATATCAGGTCGACGTCAGCGTCGTCACACGTTTCCTCGTCGAGCAGTCCCAACCCGAGCACAACCGCTTTGCTTTTGCTTACACCGTCACGGTGCACAACAGCGGCGAGTTACCGGCCAAACTTCTTTCGCGGCATTGGGTGATCACCGACGGTGACGGCCACGTAGAAGAAGTACGAGGCGAAGGCGTGGTTGGCCAACAGCCCCTGATCGACGCAGGTCAGAGCCACACCTACAGCAGCGGCACGGTAATGACCACCAAGGTCGGCAACATGCAGGGCACCTATCAGATGCTCGCCGAAGACGGTAAGCGCTTCGATGCAGTCATTGCACCGTTTCGCCTGGCGGTGCCGGGGTCGCTTCACTGATGGCGGTGTATGCCGTTGGCGACCTGCAAGGCTGCCTCGAACCACTGCAATGCCTGCTGGAACATGTGAAGTTCGACCCGGCCAGGGATCGCCTCTGGCTCGTGGGGGACCTGGTCAACCGTGGCCCCCAGTCGCTGGAAACCCTGCGTTTTCTGTACAGCATCCGCCAATCAGTGGTGTGCGTGCTGGGCAATCACGACCTGCATCTGCTCGCCGCCTCGCGCAACATCGAGCGCCTGAAAAAGGGCGACACCCTGCGCGAGATCCTCGAAGCACCCGACTGCAACGATCTGCTGCAATGGGTGCGCCAGCAAAAGCTGCTGCACTACGACGCCGAGCGTAACGTGGCCATGGTCCATGCCGGGATACCGCCGCAGTGGTCGCTGAAGAAGGCGCTCAAATGCGCCGCCGAAGTGGAAGCCGCCCTGCATGACGAAGCCCTGTACCAGCCGTTCCTCGATGGCATGTACGGCAACGAACCGAGCAAATGGGACAGCGACCTGCGCGGAGTGACCCGCCTACGCGTCATCACCAATTACTTCACGCGGATGCGCTTCTGCACCAGCGACGGCAAGCTTGACCTCAAAGGCAAGGAAGGCGCCGACACCGCCCTGCCCGGCTACGCGCCCTGGTTCCAGCACAAGGACCGCAAGACCAGCGACGTGAAGATCATCTTCGGCCACTGGGCTGCGCTCGAAGGTCGGTGTGATGAGCCCAATGTCTACGCGCTGGACACCGGCTGCGTGTGGGGCTCTGCGCTGACCATGTTCAATGTCGATACCCTCGAGCGCCACCTGTGCGATTGCGATGACCACGGCCATGCGCAATCGGGGGCGACACGGACGATTTTGCATAACCCGGCCGGCGTGATCCGGCGCTAGAATCCCCTTACATGACACCTGTAGGAGCTGCCGAAGGCTGCGAAATCGGTATTTCTGACACACCGCCATTCGCAGCCTTCGGCAGCTCCTACAGAATCAACACCCAGACAACAAGGAGCCAACCATGACCGAAGTTAAACGTATCCCGCCAGAACAGGCTCAGGCCCTGCGCGAGCAAGGCGCGGTGCTGGTGGACGTTCGCGATCCACAGACCTATGCCAGCAGCCACATCCCTGACGCCCAGCACCTGGATAACCACTCCATTGCCGACTTCATCCGTAATGCGGACCTGGACAAGCCGGTCGTAGTGGTCTGTTATCACGGCAATTCCAGCCAGAGCGCGGCCGCCTACCTGGTGAGCCAGGGCTTCTCGGACGTGTACAGCATGGACGGTGGTTTCGAGCTGTGGCGCAGCACCTTTCCGAGCGATACCGTTCAAGGCTGACGGAAAATATTTTTATTTCAGTTGATCCCGCGTCCTGCGCGGGTTCGCGCCCCAACTGACCAACGGTCTGCCCGACTTTCTGCTCATCCCTTCTTTATCTTTCCGATTCCGAACTATCCTTAGCCTCAGGCCATCCGTAATCAGGGGAGAGCCGGTACACCGGCGCGTGGGTCATCGGTAGCTACTTTTAGGGTGTTTGGGGGGTTTCACTGGCAGCTGGATACTCGGCTGCTGCCAACATCGACTGACGATCCGCCGCCGGCTCTACGTATCGAGCGAGGTGACGTCATGAGTATTTTTAGCCACTTCCAACAACGCTTTGAATCGACACGCCAGGAGGAGCTCTCCTTACAGGAGTATCTGGAGCTCTGTAAGCAGGATCGCAGCGCGTACGCGTCTGCGGCAGAAAGACTGTTGCTTGCCATCGGCGAGCCGGAGCTGGTGGATACATCGACCAACTCGCGGCTATCGAGGATTTTTTCCAACAAAGTCATACGCCGCTATCCGGCCTTTGCCGACTTCCACGGGATGGAAGAATGCATTGACCAGATCGTCTCGTACTTCCGCCATGCCGCTCAGGGCCTGGAAGAGAAGAAACAGATCCTTTACCTGCTCGGCCCGGTCGGTGGCGGTAAGTCATCGCTGGCTGAAAAACTCAAACAACTGATCGAAAAGGTCCCGTTCTACGCGATCAAGGGCTCGCCCGTCTTTGAATCGCCACTGGGCCTGTTCAACGCGACCGAAGACGGGGCGATCCTCGAAGAAGACTTCGGCATCCCGCGTCGCTACCTGAGCACGATCATGTCGCCCTGGGCGACCAAACGCCTGGCTGAGTTCGGGGGCGACATCAGCCAGTTCAAGGTGGTCAAACTCTATCCGTCGATCCTTAACCAGATCGCGGTCGCGAAAACCGAGCCGGGCGACGAAAACAATCAGGACATTTCAGCCCTGGTCGGTAAAGTCGATATCCGCAAACTCGAGGAATACCCACAGAACGACGCCGACGCTTACAGCTATTCGGGCGCGCTGTGCCGGGCCAACCAGGGCCTGATGGAATTCGTCGAAATGTTCAAGGCGCCGATCAAGGTCCTGCACCCCCTGCTTACCGCCACCCAGGAAGGTAACTACAACAGTACCGAAGGCCTGGGCGCGATTCCGTTCACCGGTATCTTGCTGGCCCACTCCAACGAATCGGAATGGCACAGCTTCCGCAACAACAAGAACAACGAAGCGTTCATCGACCGGATCTACATCGTGAAGGTGCCGTACTGCCTGCGCGTGAGCGATGAAATCAAGATTTACGACAAGCTGCTGTTCAACAGCTCGCTGTCCAAGGCGCATTGCGCACCCGACACCCTGAAAATGCTGGCGCAGTTCACCACCCTCTCGCGCCTCAAAGAGCCGGAAAACTCCAACATCTACTCCAAGATGCGCGTGTATGACGGTGAAAACCTCAAAGACACCGACCCGAAAGCCAAATCGATTCAGGAGTACCGCGACAGCGCAGGCGTCGACGAAGGCATGAACGGCCTGTCCACCCGGTTTGCGTTCAAGATCCTCTCCAAGGTGTTCAACTTCGACCCCCACGAGATTGCCGCCAACCCGGTGCACTTGCTGTACGTGCTGGAGCAGCAGATCGAACAGGAGCAATTCCAGGCCGAAACCCGCGAGCGCTATCTGCGCTTCATCAAGGAATACCTGGCGCCGCGCTACATCGAGTTCATCGGCAAGGAAATCCAGACCGCGTACCTGGAGTCTTACAGCGAATACGGCCAGAACATTTTCGACCGCTACGTGCTGTACGCAGATTTCTGGATTCAGGATCAGGAATACCGCGACCCGGAAACCGGGGAAATCCTCAACCGTGTGGCTTTGAACGAAGAACTGGAAAAAATCGAGAAACCGGCCGGCATCAGCAATCCGAAGGATTTCCGCAACGAGATCGTCAACTTCGTGCTGCGCGCCCGCGCCAACAACAACGGCAAGAATCCGACCTGGCTCAGCTACGAGAAGCTGCGTGTGGTCATCGAGAAGAAAATGTTCTCCAACACCGAGGACCTGCTTCCGGTGATCAGCTTCAACGCCAAAGCCAGCAAAGAGGACCAACAGAAGCACAACGACTTTGTCACCAGGATGGTCGAGCGGGGCTACACCGATAAACAGGTACGGCTTCTTTCCGAATGGTACCTACGGGTCCGGAAGTCGCAGTAGAGCAGCCGCAAGCTACAAGCTACAAGCTGCAAGAGAAAGCGGTTCGGTCCCGGCTTCTGGGGCTGAACGTGCATTCGCTTGCAGCTTGCAGCTCACAACTTGAAGCTGCCCGGAGGGCTCCAGATGAGCTATGTGATCGACCGACGTCTCAATGGCAAGAACAAGAGCACGGTAAACCGTCAGCGGTTTTTGCGGCGTTACCGTGACCACATCAAGAAAGCAGTCGAAGAAGCCGTCAGCCGCCGCTCCATCACCGACATGGAGCATGGCGAGCAAATCAGCATCCCCGGTCGCGACATCGACGAACCGGTGTTGCACCATGGGCGCGGTGGCAAGCAGACCGTTGTCCATCCCGGCAACAAAGAATTCACCACCGGTGAGCACATTGCCCGCCCGCAAGGCGGCGGCGGTGGCAAAGGGCCGGGTAAAGCCAGTAATTCCGGCGAAGGCATGGACGAGTTTGTGTTTCAGATCACTCAGGAAGAGTTTCTGGAATTCATGTTCGAAGACCTCGAACTGCCCAATCTGGTCAAACGCAACCTGACCGGCACCGACACTTACAAAACCGTTCGCGCAGGCATCAGCAACGAGGGCAACCCCTCGCGCATCAACATCATCCGCACCCTGCGTTCCGCTCACGCGCGTCGCATTGCACTGTCTGGGAGCAGCCGCGCCAAGTTGAAGGAGGCGATCAGCGAACTGGATCGCCTGAAACGCGAAGAACCCGACAATTTCGGCGACATTCAAGACCTGGAAGTCGAGATCGACAAGCTCAAGGCGCGTATCCGTCGCGTCCCGTACCTGGACACGTTCGACCTCAAATACAACCTGCTGGTCAAACAGCCCAACCCCAGTTCCAAGGCGGTGATGTTCTGCCTGATGGACGTTTCCGGGTCCATGACTCAGGCGACCAAGGACATCGCCAAGCGCTTTTTCATCCTGTTGTACCTGTTCCTCAAGCGCAATTACGACAAGATCGAAGTGGTGTTCATCCGCCACCACACCAGCGCCCGGGAAGTGGACGAAGAAGAGTTCTTCTATTCGCGGGAAACCGGCGGCACCATCGTTTCCAGCGCCTTGAAGCTGATGCAGGAAATCATGGCCGAGCGCTACCCCACCAACGAGTGGAACATCTACGCCGCGCAAGCCTCCGATGGCGACAACTGGAACGACGACTCACCGATCTGCCGCGACATCCTCATCAAGCAGATCATGCCGTTTGTGCAGTACTACACTTACGTGGAAATCACGCCACGGGAACATCAGGCCTTGTGGTTCGAATACGAACGGATCGGCGAAGCCTTCGCCGACACGTTCGCCCAGCAGCAGCTGGTCTCTGCCGGTGATATCTATCCGGTATTCCGTGAACTCTTCCAGCGCAGGTTAGTGACATGACCGCTAGAGAGCAGAAACGCCAACCCCTCTCCACGGGTTCAGAGTGGACATTCGAACTGATCCAGGCCTACGACCGCGAAATCAGCCGTATCGCGGAGCGCTATGCGCTGGATACCTATCCCAACCAGATTGAAGTCATCACTGCTGAGCAGATGATGGATGCCTATGCGTCAGTGGGCATGCCTTTGGGCTATCACCACTGGTCCTACGGCAAGCACTTCCTGAGCACCGAAAAATCCTACACCCGTGGGCAGATGGGTCTGGCCTACGAAATCGTCATTAACTCCGACCCGTGCATCGCTTACCTGATGGAAGAAAACACCATCTGCATGCAGGCGCTTGTCGTGGCCCATGCCTGCTATGGCCACAACAGCTTCTTCAAGGGTAATTACCTATTCCGCACCTGGACCGATGCCAGTTCGATCATTGATTACCTGGTGTTCGCCAAGCAGTACATCATGCAGTGCGAAGAGCGCCACGGCATCGACGCAGTCGAAGATTTGCTCGATTCCTGCCATGCCCTGATGAACTACGGCGTGGACCGCTACAAGCGGCCGTACCCAATTTCCGCTGAAGAAGAACGGCGCCGACAAAAGGATCGCGAGGAGCACCTGCAGAAACAGATCAACGATTTGTGGCGCACCATCCCGAAAAATGCCGATAAGAACAGCAAGGAAGATAACGCCCGCTTCCCCGCCGAACCTCAGGAAAACATCCTCTACTTCATCGAAAAACACGCCCCTCTGCTGGAGCCCTGGCAGCGCGAAGTGGTGCGCATCGTGCGCAAGATCGCGCAGTACTTTTACCCACAGCGTCAGACTCAGGTCATGAACGAAGGCTGGGCGACGTTCTGGCACTACACGCTGATGAACGACCTGTACGACGAAGGGCTGGTGACCGACGGCTTCATGATGGAATTCCTCACCTCGCATACGGCGGTGGTTTATCAGCCGGGCTTCGACAGCCCGTATTACAGCGGCATCAATCCGTACACCTTAGGCTTTGCCATGTATCGCGACATCCGCCGCATGTGCGAGGAGCCCACTGAAGAAGATCGCCGCTGGTTCCCCGAACTTGCTGGCACAGACTGGCTCACAGCGGTCAAATTCGCGATGAGCAGCTTCAAGGACGAGAGCTTTATCCTGCAGTACCTGTCGCCCAAAGTGATCCGTGATCTGAAGCTGTTCAGCATCATGGACGACGACCAGAAAGATGATCTGCTGGTGCCGGCGATCCATGACGAACCCGGCTACCGAATCATCCGCGAAACCCTGGCCGCGCAGTACAACCTGGGCAATCGCGAACCGAATGTGCAGATCTACAGCATCGACCGCCGAGGCGACCGCTCGCTGACCTTGCGCCATCAACAGCACGACCGCAAACCGCTGGGCGAATCCACTGAAGAGGTGCTCAAACACCTGCACCGGCTGTGGGGCTTCGATATTCACCTGGAAACCCTGCAAGGCGATCAGGTGATGAAAACCCATCACGTCCCGCCCAGAAGCGAGCATCCCGATGGTGACTATCCCCGGCTCGATCTTTCGGTGGTCCACCTTTAAACCCATGCCGTGACGCGGGATTCAGCAACCGCTCACTAGGTTTTACCTCCGCAATCGCGACGCAAGGTTTATCCTGTCGCGCTTACGGAGGTTTTTTATGCAGATTTATAAAGTCGGTGGCGCAGTGCGCGATCGTCTCCTGGGTAAACCCGTCACTGATATCGACTGGGTTGTCGTTGGCGCCACCACAGAAGAAATGCTGATCAAGGGCTATCGCCCGGTGGGCACAGACTTTCCGGTGTTTCTTCACCCGCTGACCGGCGAGGAATACGCCCTGGCCCGCACCGAACGCAAGAGCGGGCGCGGCTACGGCGGCTTTGTGTTCCACGCCAGCCCCGAGGTCACTCTCGAAGAAGACTTGGTTCGCCGTGACCTGACCATCAATGCGATCGCCGAGGACAAACAAGGCAATCTCACCGACCCCTACGGCGGCCAGCAAGATCTGGAAGCGCGCATTTTGCGTCACGTTTCCCCCGCGTTCGCCGAAGATCCCCTGCGAGTGCTCCGTGTGGCGCGATTTGCGGCCCGTTATGCGTCGGAAGGTTTCAGCATCGCCCCCGAAACTCTTGAGCTGATGCGGCAGTTGAGCGAATCCGGCGAACTGGACGCTCTGACGCCGGAACGCAGCTGGAAGGAAATCTCCCGTGCCCTGATGGAAAACCAGCCTCAGGTGTTCATTCAGGTACTGCGTGACTGCGGCGCGCTGAAAGAACTGCTGCCGGAAGTGGACGCCCTGTTCGGCGTGCCGCAGCCACCCGCCCATCACCCGGAAATCGACACCGGCGTGCATGTCCTGAGCGTTCTGCACCAGGCCGCCATTCACCAGCAATCCCTCAGCGTGCGCTGGGCCTGCCTGCTGCATGATCTGGGCAAAGGCCTGACGCCAGAGGCCGAATGGCCCAGGCATATCGCGCACGAACACACGGGTTTGCGTTTGATCAAGGCGGTGAACAGCCGATTCAAAGTGCCCAAGGATTGTCAGGAATTGGCGCTGTTGGTCGGCCAATACCACACCCATGGCCATCGAGCGCTGGAGTTGAAACCGTCAACGGTGCTTGAGCTGCTGCAAAGCTTTGATGTGTATCGCCGCCCCCAACGCTTCGAAGACTTCATCATCGCGTGCGAAATGGACGCCAGGGGACGCGAGGGCTTCGAACAGCGCGATTATCCACAAGCCGACTACCTGCGCGGCGCGGCAGAGGCGGCCAAGGCCGTGTCGGTTCAGCCACTGATCGAGAAAGGGTTACAGGGTCTGGCGTTGGGCGAGGCCTTGAAAGTAGAACGCCTTGATGCATTGAAAATCTACAAGGCGCAGTACAACAGCTGAAACCTGCGAACCCCATGTAGGAGCCAACTTGTTGGCGAGGCGTTATACCTGACACACCGCGCTCGCGAACAAGTTCGCTCCTACAGGGTTGGCTTATACGTGAGAGATTCTGTGTTTGCCTGCAAGCGGATGTGCTGACGTGGGACCGGCTTTAGCCGGGAAGAGGCCGGGACATCCCCAACAATGCATTGACTGAAATGCAGCCTTCCCGGCTAAAGCCGGTCCCACAGGTTCACTTGCCCCCGTAGGAGCTGCCGAAGGCTGCGAATTCGGTATTCCAGACGCAGCGCTTTCACAGCCTTCGGCAGCTCCTACAAGATTCAGCTATCCAGCAAACTCTGCGGGGTCAGCTGCTTTCCACGCCACTCGAACGCCACCGGCCACAGTTGCTGCTCGATCTGCGCATTGGTCCAGAGTTTCTCGAAAGAAACACCCGCCTCGGGATGCACACGATCCGGTGCAATCAGCGACATCGGCCAAAGCACGAAGGCGTTTTTAAGGATTTCGGCGCGTGGCAGTATCAGCCCGTCGAAATCTCCGACCAGCTCGCCGTACAGCAGCACGTCAATATCCAGCGGCAGACCTTTGCGGCCTGGCGCATAGCGGCCATTGTCGGCCTCAATGAGTTTCAGCCTGCGATCCAGCTCAGCCAGCGGCAGCTCGGTAAGGCCGGTCACCACCAGATTGAAAAACAGACCGCTCTTGATGCCCACAGGCTTGCTTTCAAAAACCGCCGAGCATGTCATGTCACTGACGAATACATCCAGCGCTTCGAGCCCGGCAACCAGATGCTGCTCGCGCTCTATGTTGCTGCCCAGCCCGAGGTAGACCCTTGTCAGCGACATCCGCGCTCGATCTCCACGCCCACACCTTTGGCGGCCGCAACAGCTCCGGGCTTGGTCAGCTTCAGATGCAACCAGGGGATGTGAAATTCATTCATGAGGACTTCAGCCAGCCGCTCGGCAAAGGTTTCCACCAACTGAAACTGGGCCTTCTCGGCAAAGTCCATGATGCGCGCGGACACACTCGCATAATCGAGCGCCTTGCTCAGGTCATCGCCCGCCGCGGCGGGTCGGTTGTCCCAGGCAAAACTCAGGTCCAGACGCAGGCACTGGCGAATGCCGCGCTCCCAGTCGTAGGCACCGATCACGGTATCGACTTCCAGACCCTCAATGAAAACTCTGTCCAAGCACCACTCTCCACTGCACGACAAGGGCGCGATGCGCCGTTAGAATCAAGGCTTCCCAGCCCGGAATAGTTAGCATGTTTTGGTTACTGGCGATCTTCGCCTACCTGCTTGGCTCACTGTCCTTCGCCATACTGCTCAGCCGCCTCACTGGTAGCCCGGACCCGCGCGCCAGTGGCTCCGGCAATGCGGGCGCGACCAATATGCTGCGTCTGGCCGGGAAAAAACTCGCGATCCTCACCTTGCTCGGCGATCTGTGCAAAGGCTTGCTGCCGGTCTTGATTGCCCATTTCTGCGGCCTGGCCCCCAGGGCGCAAGCCTGGATCGGGCTCTGCGCCGTACTGGGCCATCTGTTCCCGCTGTACTTCCGCTTCCGTGGTGGCAAGGGCGTTGCGACTGCCGCCGGCATGCTGCTGGGGCTTTACCCGCCCGCCGCCGCCCTGGCGATGTGCGCCTGGGCGCTGGTGTTCTACATGACTCGCACCAGCTCACTGGCGGCCTTGATCGCCACGCCGCTGACCCTTCCGCTGCTCGCGTGGCAAGAACCCCGGGCACTGCTGCCCATGAGCCTGCTCACCGCGCTGATCGTGTGGCGCCATCGCGGCAATCTACGCGACCTGTTTGCCGGGCGCGAACGGCATTTCTAACGGGTCGTGAGGAATGCCCCTCACGTCGCGTCATTCAACCCCTTCAACTGCTCCATCGGCCAACGCGCCTGCACGCTGATGCTCAAATCTTCCTTCTGCCCGGCCTGCAGTCGCTGGCATCCCGCAAAGGCGATCATTGCACCGTTATCGGTACAGAATTCCGGCCGCGCGTAAAACACATTGCCCTTGAGGTCGCCGAGCATCTTTTCCAGCGACAGGCGCAGCGATTTGTTGGCGCTCACGCCACCGGCTATCACCAGACGCTTGAGGCCGGTCTGCTTGAGGGCCCGCTTGCACTTGATGGTCAAAGTCTCTACCACCGCCTGCTGGAAGGCCAGCGAGATGTCGCAACGGGTCTGCTCACTGTCGTCCCCAGCGCTTTGGCACTGCTGCCAGGTGTTCAACGCCGAGGTTTTCAGGCCGCTGAAGCTGAATTCCAGCCCTGGACGATCCGTCATTGGCCGAGGAAAAACAAAACGCCCCGCCACACCCCTGGTCGCCAGCGCTGCGATTTCAGGACCGCCGGGATATTGCATGCCCATCATCTTCGCGGTTTTGTCGAATGCTTCGCCTGCCGCGTCGTCCAGGGTTTCGCCGAGCAGCTCATAAAGACCGATGCCATCGACGCGAACCAGCTGCGTATGACCACCGGAAACCAACAAAGCGACGAACGGGAACTCAGGCGGCTGCGCTTCCAGCATCGGGGCCAGCAGATGGCCTTCCATGTGATGCACGCCCAGCGCGGGAATATCCCAGGCAAAGGCCAGCGCCTGAGCGCATGACGCACCCACCAGCAAAGCGCCTACAAGCCCCGGCCCTGCTGTGTATGCGATGGCATTGATGTCCGACGCGACAGTGCCCGCATCCGCCATGACCTGACGAATCAGGGGCAGCATGCGCTTCACGTGATCGCGCGAAGCCAGCTCCGGCACGACCCCGCCGTAGGCCCTATGCAGGTCGATCTGGCTGAACAAGGCATCAGCCAGCAGGCCACGTTCACTGTCGTAGAGCGCGACGCCGGTTTCGTCGCAGGAAGTTTCTAATCCCAGTACTAGCATGGGTTTGCGCCTTGTAGAGGCTGAATTCGAAGGCGCGCATAATAGTCGCCGCCCGATGCCCCGACCAGCGGTTTTCGATCAGAGGCTTTGCATTCCTCTCAATGAGGGGTTAACATCCGCAACCCTTAAAAACCGACGTACTTATGTGCAGTCTTTGCACGAGACGTTGACCCCGGTAATGAATGAAGGTAGCTCTGGATGCCAGCCGTCAAAGTTAAAGAGAACGAACCCTTCGACGTAGCTCTGCGTCGTTTCAAGCGCTCCTGCGAAAAAGCCGGTGTTCTGGCTGAAGTTCGTAGCCGCGAATTTTACGAGAAGCCTACTTCTGAGCGTAAGCGTAAAGCAGCAGCCGCTGTCAAGCGTCACGCCAAGAAAGTTCAGCGCGAACAGCGCCGCGCCGTTCGTCTGTATTAATTTACAGACGTCTGTCGCAAGCTTCTGCAACGCCCGGCCCCAAAGCCGGGCTAGCGGCAGTTAAGGCAACGCATAAGCTACATTGAAGAAGCAACTCACTGCGCACATGCGCAATGGTCACTTCGTCAAAGCACGTCCAGCCTGAGATTCAGGCCACGTTGATCACGCCATTGCGGCGCTTGCATCAAAGTGAATGACGAGTATGCCTTGATGATCTTCGCAAGAAGCTCAGCCAAGGCAGCGTCACCCTCGCACGCTGAGCGAACACCGAAACCGTGAACCGGCATTCGATTTGCTACAACAGCCTAACGCTTGAAAGCCGTCACTGCTCCTGCCCATCCCCTGATTCGCTCAGAGGGCTGCGCGTGGATCTGCTGGCAGCTACCATTCCAGACATTGATGAACAGCCGCATGGCGATCGACCTGTGCATGCCGTAATGGCATTACAGAAAGCACCCCAGCAGCCGTTACATCCTGGATTCGCCACGACGTTCATGGCGAGATGCTTGACTTGATGTGAGAACAACATGGCCGGGCTGATTCCCCAAGGCTTCATTGACGACCTCCTGAACCGCACCGACATCGTCGATGTTGTCAGCTCACGTCTGCAATTGAAGAAAACCGGGAAGAATTTCAGCGCCTGTTGCCCGTTCCACAAAGAAAAGACTCCCTCGTTCAGCGTCAGCCCCGACAAACAGTTCTATTACTGCTTCGGCTGCGGCGCGGGCGGCAATGCCCTGGGTTTCATCATGGACCACGACAATCTGGACTTCGTCCAGGCGGTTGAGGACCTGGCGAAAGCCGCAGGCATGGAAGTCCCACGGGAACAGGGCGTCAAAGGCAACAAACCTCGACAGCCGACCGATTCCCCGCTGTATCCGTTGCTCACCGCAGCCGCTGAATATTACCGGCAGTCCTTGAAGAGCCACCCTTCGCGCAGAGCGGCAGTGGATTACCTCAAGGGCCGCGGCCTTTCAGGCGAAATTGCCCGGGACTTCGGGCTGGGTTTTGCACCACCCGGCTGGGATAACCTGCACAAGCACTTGAGCAGCGACACGCTTCAGCAGAAGGCCATGATTGATGCCGGCCTGCTGATTGAAAACGCCGAAACGGGCAAACGCTACGACCGCTTCCGCGACCGGGTGATGTTCCCGATCCGTGACAGCCGCGGCCGGGTGATTGCCTTCGGCGGACGCGTACTCGGCGACGACAAGCCCAAGTACCTGAACTCACCGGAAACCCCGGTGTTTCACAAAGGTCAGGAGCTTTACGGGCTGTTCGAGGCACGCAAATTCAATCGCAGCCTCGATGAAATCATCGTGGTTGAAGGCTACATGGACGTCATCGCGCTGGCCCAACAAGGCCTGCGCAATGCCGTCGCCACGCTGGGGACTGCAACCAGCGAAGAACATTTGAAGCGCCTGTTCAGGGTCGTGCCCAACGTGCTGTTTTGCTTCGATGGCGACCAGGCAGGCCGCAATGCTGCTTGGCGCGCACTGGAAGCAACGCTCTCGAGCCTGCAAGACGGGCGACGCGCCAGGTTTCTGTTTCTGCCTGAAGGCGAGGATCCGGATACGCTGGTGCGCTCCGAGGGCACCGACGCCTTCAAGGCCCGCATCAATCAACACGCGCAACCGCTGGCTGATTACTTCTTCGAACAGCTGACCAAGGAGGCCGACCCGCGCTCCCTTGAAGGCAAAGCCCACATGGCCACGCTGGCGGCGCCGCTGATCGACAAAGTGCCAGGGGCGAACCTTCGCATCCTGATGCGTCAGCGCCTGACCGAAATCACCGGCCTCAATAGCGAGACCGTCAGTCAACTGGTGCAAAACGCACCCGCTGACGCACCACCAAGCTACGACCCAGGCTTCGATTACGACGCAATGCCTGATTATGCTGACTTCCAGCAACAGGGCGGGTACGAGCCTCAGCAAGAGTGGACGCCGAAAAAAGCCGGCGCCCAAGGCCAGAAAAAGTGGGAAAAGAAGCCCTGGGACAAGAAAGGCAAGCGTCCCGACTTCGAACCACGTGCCCCGCGCACGCCTACGAGCGTCGAACCACCAACGCTGACCGCATTGAGAACACTGCTGCATCATCCGGAGCTCGCCGAGAAAGTCGAAGAAGCAAGCCACCTGGCAGCAGAAGACAATACTCAGGCGCAACTATTGGTTTCTTTGCTGGAAGCTCTGCAAAAGAATCCGAAGATGCGCTCGTTACAGTTAATCGCTCGCTGGCACGGCACTGAACAGGGCCGGTTACTTCGAGCATTAGCGGAAAAGGAATGGCTGATATCGGCCGATAACCTTGAACAACAGTTTTTCGACACTATAACTAGGTTATCCGCCCGCCAACGCGAGCGCAGCCTGGAGCAATTGATCAGGAAGGAACGCCAGTCAGGCTTGGACGCAGATGAGAAACTTCTGCTGTTGAAGCTGTTAAATCGGAATGTTCCTGCACAAACCCCGACCTCAACTGGCGCGTGAGGTCATAGCTCGGGTATAATCCTCGGCTTGTTTTTTGCCCGCCAAGACCTTCAGTGGATAGGGTGTTATGTCCGGAAAAGCGCAACAGCAGTCTCGTATCAAAGAGTTGATTACCCTGGGTCGTGAGCAGAAGTATCTGACTTACGCAGAGGTCAACGACCACCTGCCTGAGGATATTTCAGATCCCGAGCAGGTGGAAGACATCATCCGCATGATTAATGACATGGGGATCCCGGTACACGAGAGTGCCCCGGATGCGGACGCCCTGATGCTGGCCGACGCCGATACCGATGAGGCAGCCGCAGAAGAAGCGGCCGCAGCATTGGCAGCGGTTGAAACCGACATCGGTCGCACCACTGACCCCGTGCGCATGTACATGCGTGAAATGGGTACGGTCGAACTTCTGACCCGTGAAGGCGAAATTGAAATCGCCAAGCGTATCGAAGAAGGTATCCGTGAAGTGATGAGCGCTATCGCGCACTTCCCTGGCACGGTTGACCATATTCTTTCCGAGTACACACGTGTCACGACGGAAGGCGGTCGCCTCTCTGACGTCCTGAGCGGTTATATCGACCCGGATGACGGCATTGCGCCGCCAGCCGAAGTCCCGCCGCCTGTTGACCCGAAAGCCGCCAAGGCTGCCGAAGGCGATGACGACGAGGAAGAGAAGGAAGAGTCCACTGACGACGAAGAAGAAGTCGAAAGCGGTCCGGACCCGGTCATTGCCCAGCAGCGCTTCGGTGCGGTTTCCGATCAAATGGAAATCACCCGCAAAGCCCTGAAAAAGCATGGCCGCGACAGCAAGCAGGCGATTGCCGAGCTGGTTGCACTGGCCGAGCTGTTCATGCCGATCAAACTGGTTCCTAAACAGTTTGAAGGTCTGGTTGAGCGTGTACGTGGTGCACTTGAGCGTCTTCGTGCTCAGGAACGCGCCATCATGCAGCTGTGTGTTCGTGATGCCCGCATGCCTCGCACCGACTTCCTTCGCCAGTTCCCAGGCAATGAAGTAGACGAAAGCTGGTCCGAAGCACTGGCCAAAGGCAAAGGCAAATACGCCGAAGCCATCGGTCGCCTGCAGCCGGACATCCAGCGTTGCCAGCAGAAGCTGATCGCGCTGCAGACCGAAACCGGTCTGACCGTTGCTGAAATCAAGGACATCAACCGTCGCATGTCGATCGGCGAGGCCAAGGCCCGTCGCGCGAAGAAAGAGATGGTTGAAGCCAACTTGCGTCTGGTGATCTCGATCGCCAAGAAGTACACCAACCGTGGCCTGCAATTCCTCGATCTGATCCAGGAAGGCAACATCGGCTTGATGAAAGCGGTCGACAAGTTCGAGTACCGTCGCGGTTACAAGTTCTCGACATACGCCACCTGGTGGATCCGTCAGGCGATCACTCGCTCGATTGCCGACCAGGCGCGCACCATCCGTATTCCGGTGCACATGATCGAGACGATCAACAAACTCAACCGTATTTCCCGGCAGATGTTGCAGG
>Ga0247734_1000144_pt1 | contig 63333 bp, 63 predicted proteins | sample UWRJL103311B2_FD_180933 | JGI IMG/M metagenome (GOLD analysis project Ga0247734, IMG submission 180933) | Plant litter microbial communities from Arlington Agricultural Research Station in Wisconsin, United States - UWRJ-L103-311B-2 | ecosystem: Environmental > Terrestrial > Plant litter >... | reverse complement strand
TATCTGCTTTTGATTGTTTAAGATAAGACAGCTGTTTCGATATCCAGTCTGGTGCATACCAATCATCATCATCCCAGTGCATGATGATGTCTCCTGTAGTTTTTTGACAAGCGTAATTGCGCTTTTTACCAATAGTACCTATTGGGTCGCTATAAAAATATTTGATCCTGGGATCATCAGGGATCAAGGAAGAAATGGATTCTTTACCATCGTCTATAATCACTAGTTCAGTATTGGTATAATCTTGCAGCAGGAAATTGTTAATAGCCAGCGGAACAAATTTTTGTCTGTTCGCTGTTGGCATTATACAGGAAATCAATGGTTGCTCGTTCATGATTTTGTTTTTAAACCTATCAGATCACGCTTATAATACCTTCTTTAACTTTTTCTGGCAGCAGTTCACTTTTGTTGATCAGATGCTCGTAATGGGCGTAATCCCAAGTGTTTTCACCATGATAGATGTAGACATAAAGGAAAGGTGCGTTATCTATATGGTAGAGAAACCTTTTGGAATCCAGGAATTTAATAATGTGCGTGTCTTCCCCTCTGTTTGCGTGGGAATATTGATTTTGCAGGATGATTTCTTTTCGGCAGAGCAGACTGTTTTCCCAATGATAGGGGAAGGAGAGATAGGCTTTCTGTGAAGTGTTGTCAAATAAAAGTACTCTAGTTAGTACACTTGCATTGTAGCCAACTCCATTGGTTTTCATGCTGTTGAATTGATAGGACAATCGACTGGGATGATACCAGTCATCATCGTCCCAAACACAAATATAATCTCCTTTGCATTTTGCTATAGCAATGTTCCTGGCATTACCTACCGACTCTTCGTTGTCTCTTTCCAGCTTTATGATATTCAATTCTGGATTATGTTGCATTTCATTGAGTAGTGTTCGGGTGGTCTCATCCTTTTTTGGATAGGAGATTACCAACTCTTTGTTTGGATAATTCTGTGCTTCAAAGCAGGCTATTGCCCTTTTTAGCAATTCTGGTCTGTTGTAGGTGACGCAGATGCATGAGATTAAAGGATAGGGTAAACTCATCAGATGTTTATTTTAAGTTGTTGATTTAAATATTGCTGAATATTTTGTGCATAGCCTCCTTCCAGAGGTTGGCTCTTTCTGATTAGGTATTGAAAGTTGAAGAACTCCGTTTCATTTTGGCCATGGTATATGTAAGCGTATAAAGAAGGACTAAGCATAGTCTGAAGGATGAGTTTCCTGGATGACAAGTAGTCGATCACAGGGGCACATTCAAACTGATTGCTGTCTGTACATGGATATTGTAGTAAGTGTATTTTTTTGCATAATAAGGAGCCGGACCATTGATAAGGGAAGGATAGGTAAGCTTTATTTTCAGTAGCATCAAATAATATAATCTGTGGTATCAGGCTAGATTGAAAATATCTGCCGTCGCCCCGCATGATATTATGCTGGTCGGCTATGCGGGTATAATAGTAGATGTCGTCATCATCCCACATGCAAATGTACTCCCCATTACTTTTAGCTACGGCACTATTTCTGGCATGGCCAATGGATTGGTTAGCCGGTCGAGTGATGGTAATAATGTCTATCTGTGATATTTTTAGGATTCGTAAGAGTAGTAATTCACTTTCTATATCATCTTCAGGATAGGATATAATTAATTCTCTATTCGGATAGTTTTGCTGATCAAAGGACAAGATTGCTTTTAGCAGCATGTCTGGACGGTTGCTGGTGATGCAGATGCAGGAGATGAGTGGATGGAGCGGTTTTATTTTCATGGCAAGCGCAGGATAGGTTAATGCTTTAGGTAGACATACTTTTTTGCGTCAAAAGGATCTTGCGGTTGCAGCTCACCGGTAACGAGTGCGTCTTTTATGTATTGCTGCAAGTTGGCTGAAAATGGGGTGTCAGGGTGATGTTCGATTCCTCTTGCGTAAATAGCACAGATAGCATTGCCACAGAGGCATTCATGTTTATTTTTCATTTTCACATAGCTTTCAGCTTTAGATGGATCGCCCCAGATGAATCCATACCATGATTTTGACATAAGATTTAAAATTTGATGTGGCGGTAAAATTATGTAAAACAGCAAATGGAAACCGGGACAGAAGTCCCAATTTAAAATCATTTTGGGTCGGTTAGTACAGGTGTCTGAAGGTCCAGATGTGCTTTGATATTTTTCGCTACTTCGTCGGGTAAAAATTCACTGCGATTAATCAGATATAAAAACGTAGTATAAGGCATTGAGTTTTTTCCGTGATAAATATAGGTATAGAGGGCAGGACTAAGTTCAAGGTGGTAGATGAGATTTGCTGGTGACAAATAGGTGATCACCGGCTGGCATTCAAATCCAGTAGCGTCTGCACATGGATTCGCCAATAAATGAGTTTTCTTGCATAAAAGTGTGCATTCCCACAAGGATTGGAAAGACAAAAATGCTTTTTGAGCTGTTGCTTCGTAAAATAAAATTCTTGTCAGGATACTTGCTTCATAATTTTTGTTATCCTGTTGCATAGCTATATATTGGTCAGCCAACCGGCTGGGATAATATAAATCGTCATCATCCCACATACAGATATATTCGCCTTGACTTTTTGTAATTGCAGCATTTCGTGCTTTACCAACCGATTCTTCTTCCTGCCTTTTTATTTTAAGGATGGAGATCGGGTTGAGTTCTAGTATTGTATTGATGAGTTGTTGTGTTGGCAGATCTTCTTCGGGGTAAGAGATAACCAGTTCTTTATTTGGATAGGTCTGCTGCTGAAAAGAAATAATGGACTTTAATAGTTGGGCAGTTCTATTTTTTGTAATGCAAATACAGGAGATTAGTGGGAGTGTAAGTTCAGGATTCATGTCGGAGGGTTTTATTTAAATTTATAAAGGATAAGATGAGGCATTCAGGTCAAATGACACATAAACAGTTGGTTAAATACATTGCATTCCGTATTTCTTAACTTAGTTAAGAACAATGCTGCAAACATGAACCTGAAGTTTTTCTCCAATTATGACCACTCTGAAAATCTTTTAAAAAGATTTAAATCAAATTATATAATTGATGATGACCAGCTCTCTTTTGTGACCAATAATGAGTATGATGTTGCCGTTGTTTTTAATGGCAGTAATGAATGGATCAAACCTTCGGCAACCATAATCACAGTAATCCAGGAGCCCTCCTGGAGCCCGCTTCCGCAAAGGGATTTTTTAATCAATAGTGATTATCTGGTTGTTCATGACCCTGAATTATTTGAGCGTACGCATCAGATTAAGTTGAAAGGAAAAGTGATCGAATCACCTTCTTATCTATTCTATGATGATAAAGTGGACCGCAGGTTTTTTAATGACAGTACGCTGGTCGTTAAAGAAAAAAAAATATCTATGATCGTTTCTGCTTTGCACTACAATATAGGGAATTATGGAAAACGTTTGAATCTGCTGGGCAAAATATTGGAGTCAGATTTACCGATAGATATTTATGGACGTGGATGGAATATTCCTGACCTCAGGTATAAGGGTGGGTTGGAATTTAAATATAACGGGTTGCTGCCGTATGAATATTCTATTGCGATAGAGAACTCGAATGAGAAAAATTATATCACAGAAAAGTTTGTTGACTGTGTGATTTGTAATACGATACCCATATATAACGGAGCGCCAAATATCAATGAGGTTTATGATTCGAGGTACTTCAAAACTATCGATCTTGATAGTCCGTCGATCATTGATGATCTTAAAAGCATAATCGCCCTGCCAGCTCCGGTTTCAACGGTCAATAAAGAGATCTACTTCAAATCTTATAATCTTTATACAAAACTGAAAGATATACTCCTTAAATAATTAAAATTAAATTTATGCAAGACAAGACTGAAATTGATATCATCATTGTGAGCTATGCCCAGTCTGATGAGTTAAAAGAGACAACACTGAACTGTGTAAGCTCTTTAATGGCTTCAGAAGATCCTGAAAAAATAAAATTTAATGTAGTGGTAATAGAGTCTGAAAAATCAATCGCGCCATACCAATATCCAGATACAGTGACGGTTTATCCGGCAACCCCATTTGGTTATCACCGTTACCTCAATATAGGAATAGAAATGACTCATGCCCCATATGTTTGCATTTGTAACAATGATCTTATTTTTCATCCGAAATGGGCAACTGAAATCCTTAAGCCCCTAAAACAGTACATAGATATATTTAGTGCGTCTCCGTATTGTACTATTCATCATCCCAGGATGGGATTTAAGCAAAACGATGGATATAAGTTAGGCATACGTGTAAGAAGAGAACTTGCAGGCTGGTGCATTTTATTTAAACGGGAAATTTTAAAGCGGACGGGAAAACTGGATGAAAACTATATATTCTGGTGTGCCGATAATGATTATGGAAATACTTTGGCTGCTCTTCAAATGAAACATCTTTTGGTTACGTCATCTATTGTTGACCACATAGAAAGCAAAACGTTGAAGAAACAGTCCCGAGAGCGGGAATTGGAACTAACTGAGGGTGAGGTTTATTATTTTAACAAAAAGTGGCTGATGAGAATAGGGGATGGCTGGGTTCCGCTTGATTAGTCTATTAATTGGTCAGTTGTCCCAATTTGTAAATGCCCTAACAAAGGTGGTATTCAATGGTTAACTTGTTTTTAATTAACTGCTCTTATAATCTTTACCAGAACTACAAAATGAAATTGATAGAAAAAATTGATCGCCATGAAGTGCTGCGACGCTGGGCCGTAGGAGAAGTATATTCAGAGTTTTTTAATCCTCTGTACGAATCTAGCAGGCAGGAAACCCTGGCTATGCTTTTATCTGGAAGTAAATATCTGGAGAAGGAGGGAATAGATAATGTACTGGAATTGAAGCAAGGATTAGTTGATTCTATCTCCTTATATATCAATTGGTATAGGGCAACATTAGAATTAAATAAGTCCGACTTGGACTTGGTTTACACACTGCAGTTGCCTGGTTGGGAAAGAAATACGGAGGGATCATATTTAATTGCTGACGCCGCTCGCAACATTCAGCAAGTCCCTTACCTTGATGCAAGAGTGACTGGCATTTATAGGGCGCTTAAGAATAAAGAAGTAAAATTAGAAGGAATTACTCTTTTGGCAGTAGATAAAATAGGTCCGTATGTTGCTGTAGAAGGTACTGGTCGATTAACTAGTATTTATATGGCACAGCGGCTGGAGCATCTTGATATTATAGCTAATAATCAGGTAGAGATCACACTGGGACTGTATTGATGGTGAAATTAAACAGATTTAGCTATGGAAGGTATAACAGAAGTCGACATCGTCATATTAAGTTATGCGCACAATTCAGAATTAAAAGCTATTACCCAGCAGTGTATCAATTCTTTATTTTTATCAGAGACTCCAAGTCAAATTAAGTTTAACATCATAATTGTAGAGACCGAGCGTAGCCTATCGCCTTATGTATATCAAAATACAACTACTATCTATCCATCGGTATCATTTGGTTATAACAAATTCCTAAATATAGGAGTAGGAATGACAGGTGCTAAATATGTGTGTTTATGTAACAATGATTTAATATTCCACCAGTTCTGGGCTACGGAAATTTTAAAAGCTTTTTATAAATATCCAGATTTGTCTAGTGCGTCACCCGCTTGTTCAATACATCATCCGAAAATTGGCTTTGAGTTAAATTGCGGTATATATACGGGGTATCGTAATAGATATGAAGTTGCAGGCTGGTGCCTATTTTTAAAGCGTGATGTATTTCGTATTATAGGTAAATTGGATGAGAACTATAAATTTTGGTGTGCTGATAATGATTATGCGAATTTGCTTTCGGTATTGAGAATCAGACATGCACTGGTTTCTTCCTCAATTGTGGACCATTTGACTGGTACCACAATAGACACGAAAATGCAGAATAGTCAAGATGTGCTGACTGCAAATGAGTTTTTTTATTATGAAAAAAAATGGAACTGCCGCAAGGAGTTCCATAGATGGATTGAACTAGACGAAAGTATCCACCTTTTGTATTGACTAATAAAAGGTGGGTATAAATTACTCTCTCATATACACATAAATTTTTCCCATTTGTGGTTGCGGCGTGTTTTTGTCTGTCAATGCCTGTGCAATATATTGACGCAGACTGGTTGATAGCGGATTGTTAGGGGTCAGTGTATTTGGATAGCCTTCCGCAGCAATAGCACAAATTTCAGCACCACTTGTACAGCTCGGTTTTACAGGTGGATGTAGTTTTTTATAACTTGTAGCTTCAAATGGATCACCAGTCCCATTATAAGCATACCAATATTTTGCCATAATGTGAATGCTTTAATGTAAAGCATCGGAAATTTAAGTTTAAGCCTACTCTTTTCGGGGTTTTCGGCAAGCCCCATTGAATACTTGGATGAAACAATGACTATTTTCATCGATCAATAATCAAATTTACAGTTATAGATGCTGTATTCTTGCGTCATTAGTTACAAAGAAGAGAGCAATAAAATTCTTGCCTTTCATAATAAAAAAAATATAATTTGCAAGTATTGATAGGATGCGAATTATTATAATTACATTTGTGCTTTAATTATAATAAAAATACAATGCAAGAAGGAGTAGTAAAATTTTTTAATGAAACTAAAGGTTTCGGATTTATCGTACCATCTAATGGTGACAGTGAAATCTTCGTACATTCAACAGGTCTAATGGCTAATATTCGTGAAAACGATAAAGTTACTTATGATGTTGAAGAAGGCCGTAAAGGTCTTAATGCAGTTAATGTTCAGATAGCTTAATTACCGCATTATAAATTACAAACCGGTTGGATTAATTTCTAACCGGTTTTTTTGTTTTTAATCTATACGTTTCTTCGGGATCAATTTATCTCAGGGACAGTTGCCCCATAATTTTCTGACCGATGGCGTGATGACAGGCATTGATTATCTTCGAATTCCAATCAGTTAATATGAAAAGAATAAGATTAATTACAGCCTCATTTGGTCATGAGCCCAAACAATTGCGAATTCGTACGCCTTTAGTATATAAGGATTATAGCATTGATATCATCGCTTACAATGATGATAATACACCTTCGCGGGAAAAAAGCCTATTACCCCGGACAAAAGGTAAGATTCCTAAAATGATGGAGTGGTTTGATCACCCCGATTATGATTATTATATCTGGATAGATTCCAAGTTTACCATTTTAGAAGGTTTTTTGGATCATATGATGGAGTATGAAAATGACGAAGATGCACAGATTTGCCTATTTAAACATCCATATCACAATTCTATCAAGCAGGAAATGGATTTTATGCGGGACCATATGAATAATGGCGATGATTATCTGATTAGCAGATATGAAGGAGAAATTATGGAGGATAAGGTGAATGAGTACCTTGCAGATCCATCATTCAAGGATGATAAATTTTTCTATTGCGGTTTATTTATGTACTCTAAAAAATTAGTAGAAAATCGTGGTGATAATATCATGAAAGATTGGTTACTGCATTGCATTATGTACAATACGCATGATCAGCTATGGTTTTGCTATCTGTTACAAAAGCATAAGATAAAATACAGGGTCTATTCGCAGCATCTTTTAAAAAATAATTTCTTGAGATATGTCTAAAATTAATAATGTTGGATGAGGAGTCTGATCTGATTTTGTACTGTATAAGGGGACAAAATAGTATAACACCTTCAATCCTCTTCATGAAATACACTATTATTTTAACTTTCGGTCTTTTCTCTTTTACCACAATCTATGTAAGTTATACCCTCTTCTTTAAAGCCGAGACCCTTTGCTGATATAAGATTTGAGGGCGATTTAGAGGATGCGTCGACACAAGAACTAAACGTACAGAACTTTAATTGGATCGGCCGCTCCGTATCCACAGGAGCCTTGTGCAATCGCAGATGGTTATCTGGCGGGAGTTCAGCTCTGGCATTAATAACAATCCACCTTACCTGGAGGATGCACACGGCATGTATTATAACGCAATTACGGACGCGCACAGGGCTAATGGCGGCTTTGGCATATAACTTGTCCAGCACCCGGCTTTTATTCTTTGACAGTTAACGAAAATGAAGCGTACTGAAGCTGTACAATGCGCTGGGGAAAAGGAACCGCAAGTGATGTTCGCTATAGTTAGGTCTCGGACTATGATCAACCGGCGTTTCCATTTTTAAACTAATGCGCAGCAGTTAGTCCTGTTCAATGGAAAGTTAAGGATTCTAATATTAATTTTTCTCCAGTTTACCATTTGATGAATCCGATGGTGCCTAAAGAATCTGGCTACTCGAAACAGATCCTTTTTAAGATAGGCAAGTAAGGACTAAAGTCCCAGAATCTTATAATGGTTACGGCTCCTCTAACCATTGCTTAACTTAGGTTTAATTGTTAACCTAGGTTAAGCATAAAAGTATGAATAGGGTCTTAATTACTGGTGGTGCTGGTTTTATAGGAAGTAATTTAACAAAGAAATTACTAGCAGATGATTCATGCCATGTCACCTGCATTGATAACTTTGATCCTTTTTATCCAAGGGAAAGGAAAGAAAAAAATATTAGACATTTTCTATCGAAGAATAATTATACGTTCATTGAGGGCGATATCAGGAACCCTGATGATCTGAATGAAGTTCGCGATGTAGATGTGATTGTACATTTAGCTGCTAAAGCGGGAGTGCGTGATAGTATTAAAGATCCCTTTGTTTACCAAAATGTAAATATCTCTGGCACATTAAATCTGTTGGAATTTGCTAAGCATCATGCGGTGAAGCAGTTTTTATTTGCTTCATCCAGTAGCGTTTATGGTACAAATCAGAATTTACCATGGAAAGAGGATGAACATCTTTATCCCATAAGCCCGTACGCTTATACTAAACTGGCTAATGAAATGTTAGGACACGTTTATTCGCACCTCTACGGCATTAGGTTCCTTGCATTGCGATTTTTCACTGTCTATGGACCTGGTCAACGGCCCGACCTCGCCATTTGTAAGTTTTTCGATCTGATACTGCATAATCAGCCGATACCAGTTTTTGGCAATGGTGCATCCAGCCGGGATTATACATTCATTGAAGATATTGTGAAAGGGATTGTAGCTGCTATCCAATATACAGGATCAGGTTTTGAGATTTTTAATTTGGGAAGCAATTCTAAGATCTCTCTAATGCAGCTGGTTTCGGCTATTGAGGAAGTATGTGGCAAAAAAGCAAATATAGAGTTGCTTGCTGAGCAGCCCGGGGATGTTGATCAGACCTGCGCTGATATTGGTAAAGCGAATAGGTTATTGAATTATTACCCTTCTACCAAGCTAAAAGAAGGGCTGACTGCTTTTTATAAATGGTATTTAAAATCATAAGATGAAGAAAATAAGATTAATCACAGCATCCTTTGGTGATTCTAAACAGGAATTAGTCATCAAGGGTTCGTTAGCTAGTACGGCGTATAAGGTTGATACTGTGTATTACAATAATAGCAATACGCATTCTAGAAAAAATAGCCTTCATCCGCGTTTGAAAGCTAAAATTCCCAAAATGATGGAGTGGTCCGAGTACCCTGATTATGATTATTACATCTGGGTAGATTCCCAGTTTGTGATCATGGATGGGTTTATTGATAAGATGATGGAGTTTGTAGATGAAGAGGCTGACTTGTTTTTGTTCCCCCATGGTAAAAGGAATTCTATACAAGAGGAAGTCAATTTTATGAATGATAAATTGACCAGCGGTAATATTTATATGAATGAACGTTATCGGGGAGAATATACGAATGAACAAGTGGCGTTGTATTTATCAGATAAAAGTTTTGTTGACAATAGGCTTTTTGCTGGTGGATGTTTTATGTATACCAAATGCTTATTTAAAAATAGGAACTATAATATGATGACAGACTGGATGTTACATAACACACTATACTCTATACAAGATCAATTAAGCTTGCCTTATTTGCTACATAAGCATCAGGTGAAATATAAAGTATACCCTCATTTACTGATGCGTAACGATTTTTTGGTGCATAATTTTGCTGTTTTTTATTGATTACTGAATATCTGGTTTTATAGGCAGATGTCCCATAAATTAGTATGAGTAGTTGCTGCTGGATTCTATGCTTATCTTAGAAATAAGCAATTTTCTGCAAATCAATATCAAATTTTCTCTAATGATGAAACTAGTAAACGATTCCAGTTTAGAAACATCCAGGCTTTATCTTATCCCTTTGACTTATGATCAGTTGCTAAAGTATACCAATATCAATTATGCATTAGAATTGGAATTGGGTTTGCTGCCACGGGAAAGGAGCTTAACAGATGAGTTTAAACTAACCCTTGATAACTATTTACTTCCATATATCCGCGAGAATCCGCAATTTATTTTATTTGCTACCATCTGGATTATGATCCATAAGGAAATGAACATCATTATCGGAGATATAGGGTATAATGCTGCGCCCAGCGAAAAGGGAGTAATTGAAGTTGGCTACAGTACTTATCCCGGTTTTATGAATTGTGGGTTTATGACCGAAGCACTGACGTCGTTAACGAAATGGGCTTTTGAACAGCCAAATGTATTCATAATTATAGCACAGACAGATAAAGATAATTTGTCCAGTCATAAGGTGTTGAGCAAAACAAAATTTGAGCCTTTTGCTGAAGCTGATAAATTTTACTGGTGGAGATTAGATAAATATAAAGAGGAAATCAATTAGTAGATATGAAGAAATATGTAATTAGTTATGGTGATGACAAATTTGCATCGCAACTCGAATTCTTTCGGCAGACGGCAATATTCTCCGCATTTTTTGATAAGATATTAATTTTTGGTCCAAAGGACATTAGTGATGATTTTAACAAGAACATCTCCCAAATTTCTTCAGTTAATAAGGGTGGCGGTTATTGGTTGTGGAAACCCTATATCATAAAAAAAGTTCTTGATGAACTAGATGAGGGTGATGTACTGATTTATTGTGATGCAGGGTGTATGATTAATAGTAATGGGCGCGAACGTTTTGATGAGTACATCCAATTGCTTAATGATTCTGCTTCCGGAACTATTGATTTTCAGTTACCGCACAAAGAGTATGAATACACTAAACAGGAAATTTTTAACCACTTTAATGCAGGTGAGGCTGTTATTAATTCAGATCAGTTGATGTCTACAGTTTTGATTTTAAAAAAATGTCCCCACTCCTCGATATTAGTTGAAACCTGGTATAAGACGGCTTGTGATTATCCGCTTTTATTTACTGATGCACTTGTGGTGCCGCAGCATCAAGAATTTATTGACTGCAGGCATGATCAAAGTTTATATAGCGTGATCCGCAAAATATATGGTGCAAATATAATACCTGATGAAACATGGTTTACAGATTTTCTAAGGTTTGGCCGGGATTATCCATTTTGGGCAACTCGATTAAGATAATCATGATGGGAGTTCGGCTAAAACATTTTACTAGTAAATGGCTGTAAAGTAGATTGTTGACCTGCTTTATTTTGGGGCTTAATCTGTATATATTTGCTCACCAAATATAATTACATGATTAAAAAAGCTATAATTTTATTGCTCTTTCCGGCAAGTTTATCGGTAGCGCAAAGCCGCATTTCTGCACTTCCAGAGTGGAAGCCACAGACTGATATTGTTGATCGGCATGATTGGCTTATTAATAAGGTTAACGCAACTGCGGAGGTCTACAGAAGTACCGATAGGAAGGATATTATTTTATCAAATGGGTTGGTTAAACGATCATTTCGTTTACAGCCAAATCTCACTTGTATTGGATTTATCAACATGACTAATGGAGAGGAGTTATTAAGGACAGTGGGACCTGAAGCAAAATTGACCATTGATGGCAAAGAATACAATGTGGGAGGGCTATATGGGCAAAAACAAAAGGCATATTTACGAACGGAATGGATCGATAGTTTCAAAGTTGATAGTGCGGGTTTCTTTTATAAATCTTACCAGGTTTCTCCATTATTGCCTTACTTAAGCTGGAAGTTGCCGGCTTCTGGTTGGATGGGTAACAAGTTAAGGGCTACAGGAAAACGGTTAACCTTTAAATTTGAGGCTGGTTCCACAAATCTAAGTGGAGTAATTATTTACGTTCATTATGAACTCTATGACGGTATTCCGCTGATTTGCAAATGGATAAGTGTTGAAAATAAGGGAAGAAGAAAAATTAAACTAAACAAAGTAGTAAATGAGGTTTTAGCTGTGCCTGAGGAAGAATCTGCTGTTTGGGGAGGGGTGGAGCAAATGAAGGTGCCTCACGGTCTCTATGTGGAAAGTAATTATGCATTTAACAATTCTATGTCAGCCCGTCTGTCCGACCAAACAACCCATTGGAAAAGGGATACTGCCTACACTGCTCAGGTAAATTATAATTTCAATACACCGTGTTTGCTGGAAGTTTATCCGCCGATAGGGCCTGGTGTCATACTTGCACGCGGTGGCATATTTAAGTCGATCCGGACTAATGAATTACTGCTGGATGGCTATGACCGTGAAAGAAATGGCCTTGCCCAGCGAAGGATGTACCAAACGATTGCACCATGGATAACACGTAATCCTATTTTTATGCATGTGATTTCTGTAGATCCTCAAATTGTTAAAAAAGCGGTTGATCAATGTGCTGAGACTGGATATGAGGGAATCATTTTAAGTTTTTTTAGTGGAATTGATATGGAAGATGTATCTCCAAAAAATATAAAGAAGATTAAGGCACTGGTAGATTATGCGCACAGTAAAGGAGTGTTGCTAGGTGGTTATTCTTTGTTTTCCAGCAGACGTATTAATGATGAAGAGGATGTTATTGATCCCACAACGGGTAAAGCTGATGTGCACGCACAGTTTGAAAAAGCACCTTGTTTGGGTAGTAATTGGGGATTGGCATATTTGGAAAAGTTAAAAGTGTTTATTAAAAGAACAGGGCTTGATATTTTCGAAAATGACGGTCCATATCCAGGGGATGTATGTGCCTCAGTTAAACATCCTGGTCATAAAGGCCTGGATGACTCTCAATGGGCACAAATAGAATTACAAAAGGGATTTTACCATTGGTGTCTTGCAAATGGTATTTATGTGAACTGCCCGGATTGGTATTTTTTGGATGGGACAAATAAAATCGCGTTAGGTTATCGGGAAGCTAATTTTAAGTTGCCAAGGGAACAACAAGTAATTTTAAACAGGCAGAATATTTATGATGGAACCTGGGAAAAAACACCATCAATGAGCTGGGGCTTTGTTCCTTTAACAGAATATCATGAGGGAGGGCCATCTGCTACTATAGAACCGCTTACTGAGCATGCGGATGTTTATGAATTGTTGATGATGCAATATTATGGTGCCGGCATACAAGCTTGTTACCGCGGTCCAAGATTATATGATACACGGTATACCAAGGAATTGGTTACCAGGGTGGTTAGTTGGTACAAACAATACCGATCTATTTTAAACGCTGATATTATTCATTTAAGGAGACCGGATGGGAGGGACTGGGATGGGATTTTACATGTAAATCCAAATGGTAAAGAAAAAGGGTTGGTAATGCTGTATAATCCATTGGAGGCAGTAATAACTAGGAAAATCCGTTTACCGCTATACTATACTGGTCTGAAGAACATAGCAAATATCAGAGTAAGGGATGGTGAGGCGAAAGGTTACTTAATTGGTAGTGATAATTTTGTGAATTATGAGGTTTCCATACCTGCTAATGGGTACACTTGGCTGGTGATAGAATAGTGAAAATTGATCAGGGGTGTATGCCGGTTGCAAAAAATGGATTCGATGACCGGTGTGGTTCTGGAGCGGTAGCAGTTTTATATAAAAATTTACAGCAATCTGCTACCGTTGCTACCAAAAGCAGGATTAAAATATATTTTACAAACGGTCGCATAAGTGTTTTGTTATTTACAATTTAACCATTGGATATGAGGTTAATGGGGACACTTGAACCATAATTGGTTAGTGAGCCTCCAGTATAGGAGATGATCTGGTTAAAGAATATTGTATCATTCTAAAAAATAATATCTTCCTTATAGGACATTGTTATGAATTTATATACTGTATATATGAGGTTGCAAAACAAGATTTTTTCAAAGTATGCAGCCAGTTTTATTTATTGAGTAATAGATGTAAATTAAATAGCAATGTCTGAAACTGATCCGTTGTTTGCTTCAAAAAAGGATGTCTCTGGTAGTTATAGGAGTTTTCTTGTTGATAATCAAAATTTTCTAAAAACAGAAGCCGTAGAATCGTTTTCAAAGGAGTGGTTTTCGCTATATGATATAGAAAAAATGGAACTGAAGACTTGTCTGAAACATCCTTTTACAATTAAGTTAACTTTAAAATATGCGCACTTTATTGATCCTAAAGATGATTTGAATATAGCAAGAGTCTTTCTGGGTATTAAAAATCAACAGACAGAATATAAAAAAAGTATAGAAATGGGGTTATATATGGGGAGGCTGTACATTTGCGATATTTTCGACTTTGTCAATATTGATAAACAAAAATTGGTTGAAGGGATACAGCTGGTTCTCATTGTTTGCCCAAGCTTAAATGGTAAAAGCGCTACGCTCTTACGTGCTATTGATTTATCGGGAAACATATTATCTGAGATTAAGACCAGCAAGTTTTTATCTGCGGATTGGAATGGTGGTATATCTGTTGGCGCCCATTTCAAATCCTTACTTATCGAAGGAGTGCAATCCATATATTAGTTTTTAGTGCCTATGTTTGACTGGGGCCGGCGAAAGCCGGCTTCTTTTATTAGCAAGCATCTATAAATTAGGTAAGTGCAGCGGTATAGCCAGCCAAAAGTCTCAATCCTTGCTAGTATTTCTATAGTCACATTTTTTAGAGTAAATTAATTGGATGATTAATCTTACTAATGAATATGATACTGAAATATGAAGATGTTTTTGAGGAAATAATACAGGATATTGAGTGTACTCCTGCTTTGATTGTAAAGAAGAAGTCACAGGAGGATAAATTTCACCTATGGTCTGACCCTAATTTAAGATCAAATTTGTCGGGAAATATCGGAGCTTTTTTTGTTAGGGCTTTTCTTAATCAATTAAATATTGATGAGCATCGTGTATTCAAGTGGCGTTTGGATAATAAGTACAGACAATATCAAGTATTGAATTATTATGTTCCAGGTTGCGTTGCAAATACTATTAGTTTCTCTAAAGTTATGAGGGAAGAAAATGGCGTGCATAAAATCAGGCAATTATGTGAAAGTGGTTATTTTGTCAAATCAACCTTAGGTGATGGTACTGGCAGGGCAAATGAGTTTGATAAAACTACTGAACTGGAGAATATTCTGAAATCTGATCACATTGAAAATAATCATCTTGATAAATGGATGTTGCAAGAGAGATTAAATCTAGTTAAAGAATTTAGGGTACATACTTTTGGAAGGGACCTTTTACATGGGTTAACTTTTAAAATAAAGGGCAAAGGTTTAACTGGTATTTCTGATGTAGACGAATTTGTAAAATTGCTTATAGAAAAATTGCCAGGTTCAATTTTGGAGGGAACTTTGATTGGTTGGGATATTGGAATCACCGACAAGAATGCATTTTATGTTATTGAAGCGAATTTTACTGGATTTCATCCAGAATACAGTCCGGGATTTCAAACAAGCGGGTATTTTGGTGATACTATTTACGGCTCAATAATTTGTGCATGGTTAAATAATTATTTTAGAAGCAAGTATCGTATTTCTATTGGCTCTGTTGATGAAGAGCTATGCTCAAAAAGTAAATTTTACAAAGATCTTCTCTTCTTTATTCCAATGTTTAAAAAGGAACATATTGACATGTGGAACAAGAAAAAGAAGCTTGATAAAGTGATTGCTATCATTTATATAGGTGAGGAAATTAGTGAACATTACATCACATTATTGAATTACTTCTATTTAGAACATTTTGCTGAAATGTATTATTTAATTGTAAATAAGGTAGTAATGCCGGTTGCTGAAAGTATGTTCGCTGGAAATGACCTTATACAGGTGATGACTGAAGACTCGCTATTTACAAATGATCAGTACGCGCTAATTGAACTGTTGTATCATGAACGGCGGAAACAAATTTGTTGTTACCATGCAGTCCGCAGACTGAAATCGAAATCCTATTTCTTTATCTAAAAATGATATTTCTGCTGTAATTAATAATGAATTAAATTTAGGCTATACCATTTTAAGGTGTGGTCACCTGTCCGGATTTTAAATGCAAGACGGTTCGTAATTGATCATCTAAGTAAAAAATTGGTGATAAATTATTTATCTGGTGCAATGGAGAAAATTGCGGCAGATAAAAAAAATACTTTAGGTGTTCTTCAATTGTAGGTTGTGATCAAAAAAAAATAAAAATATATTCCAGATGCTAAATCGATCTAATATAAACAAAACGAAATTTCAAAAAAATAACTAAAAAATATATTTGGTTTTTAAAAAATAGTATTTACATTTGAATCATCAATAACGCAGTAAGATAGCTAGTTACCTCGGTGTTGAGTTGAAAGAATGAAATTATTAAGACGAGAAAGTGTCTGCTTTCTTAACTTATCTAGAGTCTATAATTTACCTGAAATGTAGGAAAGGCACAACTGATTAAACTAATTGATCCAGTTGTGCCAATCTTTTTTTGGAGATATGGCCATCAAATTGCGGATAGACAGTTACTCAATGAAGTACTTACTTTTCTTTATGGCAGATGCGATTACCTGATCCATGTTGTAATATTTGTACTCCGCAAGGCGTCCGCCAAAAATTATCTTTTCATCCATACTACTTAGTTTTTTGTATTTGTTGTAGAGTTGATTATTGATTTGGTCATTAACAGGGTAGAATGCATCCATTCCTTTATTCCAACTCTTAGGATATTCTTTTGTAATTACAGTGGATGGCTGCTTGCCAAATTCAAAATGCTTATGTTCTATAATTCTTGTATAAGGAATGATGGCATCCGTATAATTTACAACAGCTACGCCCTGATAGTCTTTAATGGCTAATAATTCATGCACGAAATCCAGGCTCCGATACTCCAGGCAGCCATAACAGTAATCATAATATTCATCAATTTTTCCTGTGTAAATAATATACTGGGATTTATTGGACCAGTCGGTTTTTGAACGAAGAAAATCAATATTTGTCCGAACTTCAATTCCTTCCAGTAATTTTTCAATAAGAACGTTATAGCCCCCAATAGGAATGCCTTGATAAGGATCGTCAAAGTAATTGTTATTATAAGTGTAGTTGATTAAAAGCCTATTAAAAATGGATGCCGGAAGATCGGCCGCTTTTTTACCCCATTGTTTTTCAGTATAACCTTTGATCAGCTTGTTGTAGATGTCAATCCCAACTGAATATATTGCTTGTTCTTCAAAGTTTTGAGGAGAACTAATGCCAGATTTTGCTACTTGTTCTTGTATAACTGCAGCAGCTTCCGTTGGAGTTTGTGTTTTCCATAATTTGTAAAATGTGTGCATATTAAAGGGTAGGCTAAACAATTTACAATCATAATAAGCTAATGGCATATACCTAAAGTGGTTGAAGTCAGCATAGGATTTAACGTAATCCCAGACTCTTTTATCTTTAGTGTGAAAGATGTGAGGACCATACCAATGAACATTAATTCCCTCAATGTTTTTGCAAAATAAATTGCCGCCAATGTGGTCACGTTTCTCGAGTATTATGCATTTTTTTCCGGCATTTGTCATCTCCCTGGCGAATACGGCACCAAATAAACCAGAACCTACTATTACAAAATCGAAATCCATAATTAGTTAATTCCAGGGACTAAGCTTTTTACCTTTTTCCAGAAAGAATTCCATATAAATTCAATCCTGTATACATAGTGAATGTCATAAAAATCTATTTTCCAGTCATACTTTTTCTCTAGACGGTGATATTCGTCTGCTGGGTGTATTCCCATTTTACTTAAATTGTCATACATCTTACTTCCTGATCCGCGTACTCCTTCATGGATAGCTATCACCAAATCATAAATGATGAACTGTTTTTGTTTTGAACCCAATAATCGATACCAAGCCACTTCTAGTCCCCAACCAGAATAACTCTCTGTAAATGACGGAAGGCATTTGTTTAATGCATCCTTTGAAAAAACCGGGCACATAATTTCAACCATGCTCACGTACCTGAATAGAGTGTCCGGATTATTCTTAGTAATTGGCCAAGTAAAGTTTTTAGGGTACAGAGAAGGCTGGCATACTGATATTTTCTTGCTTGTTGCAAAAGAAAATAACCTGTCGATATCCCTTGAAGTGATCCTTATATCATCGTCGGGGAAGAAAAAATAATTATATTTTGTAATTAATTCCAAATTTTCACTGAGAATTTGATGGATTAATGGAAACTTGAAGCCTTTAGTTAATACAAAATAATCCGCAGTATTTTTGAAATTTTCATACCCGTCCATGTCATAATAAATAAACATGATATCGTAAGAACGGTCAGTTGATATCCATCCTTTGCAAATTTCAAACGCATTTTTACCAACAGGAGATATTAATAGATTTTTTCTGTTTATCATTATGGATGCTGTGCTAAAAGATGTTTTAATAATTTAGATTGTTCGTATAACTGATGGCCATAGTTGTCCAGTTATTTTAAAGATAAACAAGTTGGAAATTTGATTTTGCGTCAATAGGGACAATAATTAGAATAATTGATCAATATAAATATAGGAAGGCTCCTTTGTGCTAAAACGTCATAAAATTGGATAGCACTTAACCTGTAAATACTATTCAAAAATTTACGAGCATCATTTGAATAATAAAAAAATAATTTCTACATTTGAATCAACAACAACGCAGTAGGATAGATAGTTATCCAGATGTTGGTTTGAAAAATTGAAATTATTAAGACGAGAAAGTGTCTGCTTTCTTAACTTATCTAGAGTCTATAATTTACCTGAAATATAGATAAAGCCCAACTGGTTAATCTAGTTGGGCTTTTCTCTTTAAAATATTCAACACTTACTCTTTCTTATTTACTGGTCGGGGGAGGACCGGGACTGGTTCGTATCATGATCGCTAAGCGGTTTGTGCTGGCTTTTAAAGTGGCCTCAAAGTATTCCCTGTTCCTATACCCATCCTCTACCTATCTTCTACCATTCCTTTACCCCTTGTTTACCCCCGGGGGTAAATGAACGGTAAGATAGGGGCTTAAAAAAGGTTATGCTAAATGGACGGCAAACAACCTAATATAGCACTCGATTCAGAGGGCTTACACTACCAGGGACGATCATGGTCATAATAGCAGTCAAAGAAAATAGAGGTGAGATACATCCTTAGCATAAGGATAAGAAAAGTTTGAATCGTAAAGATAAATATATTTAATTTAATATTTGTAATGCTGGAATATTTCTTTTACTTTTGAATATATGCGTTTAATAAAATTTATCCCAGGGGATGAATAATTTGATTTTTGCTTTATTCATCCTTTTTATGGTATTACACTTGTAATATTAGAGATTTTTGATTTTGGGCTTTAATTACTTTTTCGTCACCTGAAATTGTCTAATTAAAAACTTTTAAAAAATCAAAAAATGGCAAAAGTCAAAAGTGGGATAGGTCTCGGCCTATCCGGCACCCTGGGCGGTGTAACATTCTGTCAGCAACCCGATGGTTCAACTACTGCAAGGGACAAGGCAAAAAAAAGTGATAAACCAAGAACACTGGGGCAGCTATCTACTGCGATGGATACTTCACTGATTTCAACGTTTTTTAAACAAATTTCCTATTACATTAAAGTTGGCTTTGAGTTAGAGACAAATCTTAGTTTAAATGCAAATAATATTGCGGCTCCTTATCATCGGAAAAATGCATTAACAGGGGTTTATCCTGATCGTATTATCGACTATTCTAAAGTACTCTTAACAAGAGGTAAAATGCCACCGCCAGAAAACGCAACCGTAACAGTTACCGATCTTGGATTCGCTTTTAAATGGGATGCTGATGTGGAGTTACATGGCAAGCATTATAGTGATCAAATTATGCTGATGGCGTATTTTACAGAAATAAAAAAAGCGGTTTTCGTCACTGGCGGTGCGCAGCGGCATACGGGAAGCGATCTGCTGGTGCCACATGGTATTCAACGGGGAACGCCTGCAGAGATTTACGTTTCATTTATTGAGAATAATCGTAAGAGCATTTCTAATAGTATTTATCTTGGACAAGTAAACTGGTAATCATGGGAACTAGAAGCGGATCACCACTTGGCGATATGAGTGGCAAGATTGGAACGATCAATTTGACAACTTGGAAAAGTATCTCGGTTGTAAAAAGTCTTCCAAGAAAAACAAAAAAGGTATCATTTGATCAGAAATGCCAACGGCATTTATTCAAAACCGTACATGCCTTTCTTTACAAAGCAAGTAGGACAATTAAATTAGGCTATCAGTTACCACCAAAGTCTGCGCAATCTGACATGAACATGGCAACCTCCTATACGATGCTAAATGCAGTGTTGGGCGAATATCCGGATTATAGTATTGATCTAAGTAAGCTTAAATTCAGTAATTCGATACGATCAATCGAAACAGGTTGGAATACAGAGTTTACGGGAGGAAAAGATGCAATTACAAAAGTAAGCTGGGAAATAAATCCTTTTCCGGATAAAGCTACCCGCTGGGATGATAAAGCTGTAATTGTTGTTTATGATCAAATTCATGACACTTTTTTCACTAAAGAGGATATTGCGCGAAAAGAGTTAGCGTACTTCTTTACAGAAAATGATGGGAAGTTATTCGCCGGACACGAAATCTTTTGCTGGATGTTCTTTATATCGGTAGATAGTAAGTTTGTGTCGGAAACGGAATATCTTGGTATGATTAAAATGCCTGAAGTCTGATTATTCTAAATATAAAGGCCGTCATCCAAATTGAATGTGTGCTTCACACCATGGAGACGGCCTTTTATGTGGCAGTTATTTTTAGTTGGTTACGGCAATTGGAAATATATCCAGCGCAATTTCAATCTGTTCATAGATATAGGTTAGATCCTGATCGCTGATGCAATAGGGGGGCAAAATATAGATTATGTTTCCTAATGGTCTCATTAATATGCCTTTCTCTAAAAAGAAATCGTACAAATCGTTTCTCAAGTCACTGAAATAGGATGTCCCTGATCCAGTTTCCCATTCGATTGCGAGGATAGTTCCTGTTTGCCGGATTGCTGCAACCTTGGGGTGTGTATGGATCTTTAAAACAAATTCTTTGTGCCTATTGGTAATCTGCTGTATACATTCTTGCGTGCTGTTTTCCATGAGGAGTTCAATACTTGCTAAAGCTGCAGTACAGGCCAGTGGATTGGCGGTGAAGGAATGTCCGTGGAAGAGCGTTTTTAGCTTGTTTTCGGATAAAAAAGCGTTGTGGATTTCTTCTGTACAAGTGGTGATGCCCAAGGGCATTGTTCCGCCGGTTAATCCTTTAGAAAAACACATGAGATCTGGTTTGGTAACCAGGTGATCCGCGGCAAAGTTTTTTCCCGTACGTCCGAAACCAGTAAATACTTCATCCTGGATCATCAGAACATTGTTGGTTTTGCAGTGCGCCATGAGTTCATCGAGTTCTAATGCACCATACATCAGCATACCAGCAGAGCCTTGAACCAGGGGTTCAAAGATAAAACAGGCAAGGTCATCAGCGTTGTTGGAGATGATTTCTTTGAGTGACTCAATGTTAGATGGGGTGGGTGTTTCAATGAAGATCACTTCAAACAGGAAGGAGTCAAAAGGGGCGGTCCATGCGTTTCTGCCGCTGACCGACATGGCGCCGAAGGTGTCGCCGTGATAGCCGTTAAAAAAGGTGATTACTTTTTTTCGTTTGATGCCTTTGTTGAACCAGTATTGGAGGCACATTTTAAGGGCGACTTCTATGGCGGTGGATCCATTGTCGGTGTAAAAGACCTTTTGCTGATTGCTGGGTAAAATTGAAAGTAGTTTTTCTCCAAGCTCGATTGCGGGTTCGTGGGTGAAGCCGGCAAAGATGACCTGGTCGAGTTTGCTTAATTGGGCTACTACTTTTTCTACAATGTAAGGATGGGAATGCCCATGGATGATCACCCACCAGGAGGAGACCGCATCGATGTATTTGCGGCCTGCTTCATCGTATAAATAGGTGCCTTTTCCACTAATGATTGGAATAGGAGGCTTTGAACCGTGTTGTTGGGTATAAGGGTGCCAGATATGTTTAGCGTCCCGCTGTGTTAAGGTCATATGGCAGTTGTGCTAGTTACAGGTTCAGCTTTAACCATTGGTTTTAAGCCGAGCAAGTCGAACATTTTCCGGTCGTCATCTAATCTTGGGTTAGGAGTAACGAGTAATTCTTCGCTTTCGCTGGTGAAAATAGAATTGGCACCTGCCATAAAACACCAGGATTGTTCTTCTGTACTCATTTCTGAACGCCCAGCACTTAACCTGACCATAGATTTTGGCATCAGGATTCTTGCGGTGGCAATCATGCGAACCATCTCCCAGGAATCAACTTTAGGTAAGTCTGCCAGTGGAGTGCCCTTTACGCGGGCAAGGGCATTTACAGGAACAGATTCTGGATGCTTGGGTAACGTTGCCAGTGTATGCAGCATATTGATACGGTCTGCATGGGTTTCTCCAAGGCCAATAATGCCACCTGAACATACGGTGATGCCTGCTTTACGGACGTGCTTTAGTGTCGACAAGCGATCGTCGAATGTGCGGGTACTGATAATTTCTTTGTAATAATCTTTAGAAGAATCAATGTTATGGTTATAAGCGTACAAGCCGGCATCCTGTAGTTTCTCTGCCTGTGATTCTGTTAGCATGCCTAATGTGCAGCAAACTTCCAAGCCCAGGTCATTTACGCCAGAAACCATTTCCAGGATCTGGTCAAAGTCACGGTTGTCACGTACTTCTCTCCAGGCGGCAGCCATGCAAAAGCGGGATGAGCCGGCATCTTTAGCGCGTTGCGCTATGGCAACAACATCTTCTTTTGACATTAAGGATTTTACCTTGATCCCTGTATGGTAACGTGCAGCTTGTCCGCAGTAGGAACAATCTTCTGTGCAGCCGCCTGTTTTGATAGACAATAGCGTGCAGACTTGTACTTCATCGGGCTTATGCCATTCTCTGTGTATGGTTGCGGCTTGATAAATAAGTTCTAAAAGAGGCTGATGATAAATGGCTTCAATTTCCTGGATAGTCCAGTCGTTGCGGATAGCTTGCTTGGTCATAATTTAGGTGAGTTAATGAGTTCTGGGAATTGTGTGGGTGCTAATGATATTGTGATTTTGTTGAGCGTCTTAAATTCTGGTAAAATGCTCCAGGTAGTGTTTTCTGGTAGTTTTTCCAAAAGCAGGTCTAGTGTGTCGTCGTCAAAATTTCCATTAAAGACTACATGTTTTAAGTGCAAATTTTTACTGATTAAGGTGTGGATGCTTAATAAAGTATGGTTAATGCAACCTAAATAATTGCGTACCACCAGCACCACGTCGGCTTTAAACTTTTCGATCAGGTCGATCATCATGAAATCTGTAGAAAGTGGCACAAATAGTCCGCCTGCACCTTCAATTAATAATTTATTTTTTGTTTCTGGCAATACGAAATCTTCTGGTTTGATGGTTATTCCTTCTGCTTTAGCTGCTTTATGCGGGGAAGCAGGCATGGCAAAACGGTGTGCTTCGGTGCAGATCACTGTTATTGGGTTGCTAATCAACGACCATACTTTGTCGCTATCCGTATCGTGCAGGTCGCCCGACTGAACCGGCTTCCAGTAATCGGCTTTTAGTTGTTCGCATAATACGGCTGATACAATTGTTTTACCTACATACGTACCGATGCCAGTGATAAATAGTGGTTTCCCTTTCATTTTTTAAAGCTTAATTGGTTAAAGTGTTCGCAGAGTTCCAGGATTTCTTCATCGCTGTTATGGTTATGCACGCAGATACGGATTCTTTCTTTTCCCTTTTGAACTGTCGGGCTACGGATAGCCCCAACGTCAAACCCTCTTCTGGATAAGATCTTTCCCATACTGACCACAGCATTGTTGCCTTCTAAAAATATACATTGGATGCCTGAAGGATTTTTTGTACTATACAATTGTTCCTGTGGCGGCATGTTGTCTTTTAACAAAGTCGCTTTTTGATGGAGTATCGTTGCGAACTGGGGATTGTCGAGCAAATGTTTATACGCAACTTGTATAGCTACCAGGTGTGTAAACGAAGGAGCGGTCGTATATATAAATGGGCGTGCAAAATTAATTAGGTAATTTTTGAGGTAATCGGGACCTAATACAATCGCACCGTGCAGCCCCAGGGCTTTACTGAATGTAACTACTCTGGCATAAATGACATGATGGATATTCAGCTCGTCTACTAAACCTGTTCCCCAAATACCAAATGCATGGGCTTCATCTACGATCAGCTGTGCCTCATATCGCCTGCATATTTTGGCTATTTCGATCAGATCGGCAATATCGCCATCCATAGAGTAGACGCTTTCAACAGCTACAAAGCAAACGCCGGTAACTTTTCTGATCTTATTCTCCAGATCTTCCAGATCGTTATGTTTAAACTTCCTTCTGGTAGCATAGCTGGATTGAATACCATCGATTACCGAACCGTGGATAAACTCATCGTGAATCACAGTATCTCCTTTTTGTGGAACAGAAGAAAACAGGGCTGTATTTGCTGTATAACCAGAGGTAAACATTAAAGAGTTTTCTGCACGATGATAATCTGCTAGTTCTTTCTCTAGCTTTTCTGCGAACTTTGAGTTTCCGCTTAAGAGCCTGGAGCCGGTAGAACCGATCATTGAATGCGGATATTTTAGCAGTTCCTGTTCAATTTTATACTTCAATTCTAGTGATCGGGCGAAACTTAAGTAGTCATTAGAACTAAAATCGTACAAATTGTTTTTGAATTGCAAATTACGGAGTGATCCTTCTTTGGACCTTAATGCAAGTTTTTCAAGCATTCTCTTTTTGGCACTGTTTTCCATGATTTCACGTTGAGATTGTTTATCAACAAAGTTTGATTATTTCCAATAAAAAAATTAAGTAATTACTTAATTTATACATTCCCGATTTTGTATTGTTTTTCTGATGGAATAGTTTAATCCAAACTAAATATTAATAACAAACGCCAGTGAATCAGTCCAGTTTTTGTACAATTTATCTTCAATTTTAATTATTATGTCGGCATGCGATTTCCAGAGCGGATCAAACTTTTCTAACTGTGTAATCATTTCTTCGAGATGACCTTGTTCTTCAATAATTATAGATCGGACGCTGACTTTACTTTTAGTTCTGTTTAGCACGTCCTGGTAAATCGGGTAGATCAGGTCGGCACGTACTTCTATGGCATAAGTAACCAGCAGGTAAGCCGCAAATTTAAGCTGCAGATTGTCCAGTGCCAGGGTTTGTTTCAGATACCTGCTCGTCTGCATATCTAATTGGTGCAGGTAATGTTTACTAGGGATTGGTGCCAAGAGGTAGTCCGGCTCATAGGTAGGGCAATTTACCCCCTGTAGTTTTCCAATCTGCTTCTTTAAATAGAACGCATGACGGTGTTCTTCTGCTGCATGTTTAAGCACCATATAGGTCGACGTTTCTGGTCTTTCGTTTGCAGAGATCTTTCTGGCGCCGATATTCTCCTGTAAAGACAGCGTATTCAGGAACCTCCCATGTAACTGATCATCACTAACAATCTTGGTCAACAGTTCTTCTAATTCCATTTTTGTGTTTTCTTACCGCAAAAGTATTACCTTGCCGGATAGTTTAATGGTACCAGTTTTGAGTTTATGAGTAGTCCGGTTCAAATCCCCTTTAAAAGTGTAATCCGTATTGACAGGTCGCTCGACCGTCCGGTTTACCTGCAGATCGCCCATCAGTTAATCAATGCGATCCAGCGCGGTGTGTTGGTTGCCGGTATCCAGTTACCAGGCACAAGGAGTTTATCCGAAGATCTTGATGTGCACCGGAAGACAATTATTGCCGCCTACGATGAGCTGGATGCGCAGGGGTGGACCGAGATCAGGGCGAATAAAGGGACGTTTGTCCGCAACCATGTTCTTGCCGAAAAAGAGCTGGTAGAAATTTATGATGAAAAAATATTAACGAGTTACCCCGCGAAGGCAGGCTACAGTTTTAAGCAAAGTATATTGCTAGATTCACTAGCCGTAAATTCTACATCCAGATTAGAATTTAACGATGGATTGCCAGATATCAGGCTGTTGCCATTGGATAGGTTATCTAAGGTTTATGGAGGGATATTAAAGAGTAAAACAAACTACAGGCATTTTGGCTATTCTCACGTAGAAGGCAATGAATACTTTCGGGAGACATTAGCTGCCTATTTGAATAATACCAGAGGGCTGCACATTACCAAAAACAATATTCTGACCACCCGTGGGATCCACATGAGTATCTATATGGCTTCGAGCATGCTGATTGAACCAGGGGATCTGGTAATTGTGGGCGACCTAAGTTATTACTTGGCTAATATGTGCTTTCAGCAATGCGGGGGGAAGATCATTTCGGTGCCCGTTGATGAGCAAGGTATCTCTGTTGATGCTATACGTGAACTGTGCAAAGTGAAAAAGATCAGGCTATTATATTTAACACCGCACCACCATTATCCGACTACTGTAACATTAAGCGCAGAACGCAGAGTTGAACTTCTTAAGCTAGCCGCGCAGTATGGTTTTATCATTTTAGAAGATGATTATGATTATGATTTCCATTACAACGGGAACTCTGTGTTACCATTGGCCAGTGCCGATACCAATGGCATGGTGGTTTATATCGGTTCTTTTTGTAAATCGCTCGCCCCAGGTTTCCGTTCCGGCTATCTAATCGCTCCAGCAGACCTGATCCAGGAAATGGCGAAATTCCGCAGATTGGTAGACCGGCAGGGGGATATGCTAATGGAACAAGCTTTAGCGGAACTATTGGAAGAGAAAGAGATACAGCGCCATTTAAAGAAGGCCGTAAAGATCTATCAGGAGCGAAGGGATACATTCACGTCATTATTGCACAACGAGCTTGGAGATGAGCTTAATTTCATTTCTCCTCCGGGTGGTTTGTCTGTGTGGACAAAGTGGAACCCGAAGTTAAACCTGATGCGAATCAGTAAGAATTGTTTGAAGAAGAATTTGCATCTGCCACAAGAATTACTTTATCAGACTGACAGCTTTACGGCTATGCGATTAGGTTTTGGAAACTTAGCTATAGGGGAATTGGAAGAAGCTGTAAGTATATTAGGAAGAGCAGTAAAAGAGAGTTTGTAAATGATAAAATCAGGCAGTTATCATTTGATAATATTATATACATAAATATTTGATATTCAACTTATAAATAGAGTTTACCTTATCTTTTATGTTATTTATTATATGAGCTGATTTTTATCTCTATTTTTCGTTTAATAAATAAAAATCATCCAGGTCTGTTGCACCCGGATGATATAGACTGGCTAGGTTTATTTGAACAATTCTGCATGTAAAATTGTCTGAGTAAAACCAACGCTGAAAGATAGTTTGTTACTATACAATTTCAATTCCCCGTTCATCCAGTTCATCAAAAATAGCCGCATTAATACTGCTGCGTGTAGTCTCTGCCTGTGAGATATCTTTACACCAGAAATAGATTTTGATATTGTTACTGGTTTTACTTTTCGGGCTGATCAATATTTTAGGTTCCTTACCCATAAAAATATTGTCATTAGCAGCAATAGCTTCCTGAATGAGGGTAACTACTTCGTCCTTGGGAAATGGTTTAGCTAATCCAAATTCGATGATTACACGCATCTGGTTATTAGTTAGCGTCCAGTTGATGATGTTATTTGATAAAATTGATCCGTTGGGAATAATAATTTCTGCGCCATCGTCAGTAAGTAATGTACTCGCACGAATACCAATCTCTTTTACCCTGCCTTTTTTATCACTCAACTCTACTGTATCACCAATTCTTAACGTTTTATCAAAAATCAGGATAATCCCAGATACAAAATTGCTTACTATGTTCTGCAGACCCAATCCAATACCTACACCTAGGGCACCAAGCACCACAGTGATTTTGTCAATAGGTAATCCGGAGGCAGCCACAGCGAGCAAAAACCCTCCAATGAGCAGGACTAGTCTTGTTACAATGAGTTTAGAGCGTTCCCCTTTATTGTCATCCAGCGAATCATCCCCTGTGTCACCAAAGAAGTACGCAATGTATTTCTGCAGGAAATTAGCAATCCAAATAATGAAAAGAAATAATACGATTCCACCAAATGTGAAGGTGAGTGAACCTATAGTTCTCTTTTCGGTAAGAACCTCTAATGTGTTTGTATATAACTCGTTAAATATATTTAAGTTCACTAAAAATAATACCAGCCAAATCAGAAATACCAATACGCCAAGAACCCCCTTCAGACTCTTTACTACCGGCTCCCAATCAAAATGTTCCGGATATTGTTTTCGGATTCTTGTACTTTTAATTTGCAGCAAGAAGGCCTCTGTAATCATACCGGCCAGTATCATCAGCGATATCGCGTGTATGAATGCACTTACCGCAGTGGTATAGAAAATCTGTGTAAGCGTAAAACGACCAAATAAATTACAGCCGATGGCGAAAATGTTGAATGCGATGTAGATTACACCTACAGTAAGTAGCAAACGATGCTCTTGCGCCTGTTTCTTCAATTTTGCATACATGACCAGTCCAAATCCTGCAGAAGCCATACTGAAGATCAGGAGTAGCCAGCGCTGATATCTGGGTGGCATCCCTAAAAGACGAAGCACAATAGGAGCAATCAGCAACAGAACAAAGATACACCATTTGTAAAACACATCTCGTGGAAGCCTTTTAAACAATAAAGTGGTTAAAGCAAGGGCCAATACCACATGTATGATTTCGATATACAGTGCCGGCGCAAGCATGTCGAAAACAGGAGCAAGGGTAAGAATAAAAATGAAAGTGATCAAATAAGGTTTTGGCCTAAGGTATCTGAACTGGAAAGAATCTACCGCCTCTAATCTTTTGCGGTTGACCAGGCTTTTAAAGTTAAGGAATACCCAGAAGAAGAATACAAGACCGGTGAACAGGAGCAATGCCCTGCTGCTTCGGGTATACACAAAATAGTATTTAGAAATCTGCTGTTCGCTATTAATGAACTTGCGGAAGCCAACGCTTCTTTTTCCCGATTGGGTAGCTGCTTCCCACAAGTATCTTTTTTCTTTACCAAATGCTTTAACACTGATAGATTTTAACTGGCTGTCAGTGAGATACATCAATTCCTTTACATTAATCAAATTTGCAGCTGTCCGTGCCTGGTAGGAATTGATCTGGTTTGTATTGGCTTTGATCAAACTATCCATGATCACGCGTTTGCCCCTGATTTCGGTAAGCTGTGGTTTGAAAATCCTGCGCAGTGAATCTATCGTGAAAATCTTAATCAGCACACTGTCTTTACGAAAGCTCAGGATCTGGGTTTTAACCTCATTTAGTTCTTGATCATAATCTACCAGATCCTTCAAACAATTTTCATTATTTGTTTCCAGCTCGTCTAATAAAGTTTGGTACATCTGCAGGTTTTGCAGGTTCAGCGAGCGGTCACTTTGTGATAATCTTTTCTTCAGCAATTCGATCGCTTCCTCGTCTTGCGTTAAGTGTGCTGCTATAGATGGAAGTTTTGTAAAGGAAGTAGTTACTACTTTAACCTGGTTAATTGCTTCAAATACCTTTTGGATCCGTGCAAAATAATCGCTCCTGTTAAGTACCGTCGAATCGGCCAGGTAACTCATGTCATTCTCTTTATTCGATTGCTTTGTCCGCTGTGCATGAGCGTAATTATTGCCGAAGAACAAATACAGGATGGTAACCAATAGGGCATAACGCCATGTAGAGCGGGTATTATTTGTTGTCATTAAGAGTTCTTGGGATAAATGTTTAACGTAACATAACTAGTACAATAATACGCATAAGAAAAGCTTTTATTGCATTTAAAGATGATAGGATAGGATTTTATAAAACAAACAAGAGGCAATACCTTTTGGGTACTGCCTCTTGTTTGTTTAGTCACTGAATATGATTACCGGATAAAAATGGTATTTAGCTACTATTTCAGGGATTTTTCATAAATCCTGTATGTTTTATAAGGATCACCTTTGATGGCACGGATTGCATTATTTACAAGGTCATTATGCTCTAATGTCCATGAAGCTTCTGCATATTTGTAGCCTTTAGCTTTATATGATTTGATAATATTACCATATAAACAAGCTTCGATACCAAGTTTACGGTAACCTTCTACGACACCTAGCAGCAAAATCCTGATACCTGTAACCTTTTTAAGGCCAAATAAGAGTTTGAATATTCCTGTTGGTAATAACCTGCCTTTTTTGATTTTCTGCTGTATTTGGTTAATATCTGGGATGGCAGCGCCAAAACCAACAATCTTGCCATCTTGCTCCGCAAGGAAGCAAAAATCAGCATCCAGTATCAGTTTTAAATCTTTGGCCTGGTAATCATATTCTTCATTATTAAGCGGCACAAAGCCCATGTTTTTATCCCAAGCTTTGTTGTACACCTCACGCAGTCCGTCAGCCTCTTCTTTGAATTTCTTCATGTTGATCTTACGGATTGTAATCCTGCTGCGTACTAAACGCTCTTGTAACTTATCCAGTAACTTCACAGAACGGTCGTCATAAGCATCACCTTCCCAACGCCATGCTATCAGGTCGACTTGCTTAGTTAAGCCCGCTTTTTCCATCAATTCTACGTAGTAAGCCGCGTTGTAGGGCATCATGACTACTGGTGGCATATCGAAACCTTTAACTAATAATCCACAAGATTCATTAGTAGAAAAGTTGACTGGTCCGATGATTGTTTCTACACCTTTTTCTTTTAACCATTTCTCTGCAGTTTCAAAAAGGAGTAAAGCACTTTCGGTGTCATTGATACAATCAAAGAAACCAAAGAAGCCATCATTTTTCCCATTGATCGTATTGTGGCGGTTGTTTAAAATGGCGGCAATACGTCCGGTAACTTTATCCCCATCGTACAGTAAAAACGTTTGCAGAGAAGAATGTTTGTGAAAGGGGTGGGTAGTTAGTAAATCCTTTTGTGCAATAAATAACTCAGGCACATAATTAGGATCGTTCTTGTATAGCTCATGTGGAAAATCAATGAACGTTGCAAGTTCTTTTTTTGATTTTACCTCAACAATTTTCTTCATATATAATTGGGCAAGGGGAGGTTTTAGTGTGAATTGATGTGTTCGTTCTTTTCAGCGCCCAAATATATTCAAATGAACAATAGCTTGTATGTACAGAGCTGCTTTTTGAATTTATCAACATGGGTACCGAATGCTGGTTTATTCTCCCCATGCAGTTAGCATCAGATTGCGCGGACCTCCATGATTGCGGTGTTCGCAAAGATAAATTCCCTGCCACATCCCCAGGGCAAGGCGCCCGTTACGAATAGGGATCATTACCGACATATCTAATAAAGATGCTTTTAAATGCGCTGGCATATCGTCCGACCCTTCGTCATCGTGCAAATAATCCGGATCATTTTCCGGAACTGCTTTATTGAAAAATAGTTCAAAATCATGCCTCACCGTTGGATCTGCATTTTCATTGATGCTTAATGATGCAGAAGTATGCTGAATAAAGACCTGGCATATGCCTGTTTTGATGTTTGCTATTTCAGGGAACGCATTTAGTACATCAGCTGTTATTAAATGGAAACCACGACTTCTTTCTCTTAAGCGCAGTGATTGCTGGTAAATCTTCATATTTGTATTAGAGTGATATGGGAGGAGTGTTAATGTGTTTATTTTAAATACGGTTAGAGTTGCTCAATTTCTTCGATTTCAAGTTTAGTGAATTTTTGTATTTGACTTACTGTTAATCCGTCCATTTTCATTGCATGGGCAATTTCTAAAACTTTTGTCTTCTCTGCTTTTTCAATTGAATAATCAATACCACCTTCATAATCTGATTTGGTTTTTAAGTCCCTTTCGTACCGCATGCGTTCTTCTTTGGTTAATTTACTCATCTCAGTAATGTTAAATACTTTTTTAAATATTCCTTCATTCAAGAATTCTGGTAATTTATCTAAAAGGTGCATGTTCTTAAGCAAATACACCCATTTGTCGAGGTTGGTTATTAATTCTGTTTCGCTCTTATCAAAGTTAGTCAATTCTAAAAACTTATACCCAGTCCGCTCATAAAATACTTTTAAAGTACGTTTGTTCATCAAGCAAATATCTTGCAGATAAGTTCCCTCATCGCTGTCTTTGAGGCTGAAATCCAGAATAGCAATTAAGTAAATCTCATCCAGAGGTTTTTCCCAATTGGTTTTACCTTTACTCAATTGCTGACTAATTAATCTGGACATGTAGTAAATTGCCCGGTCGCGGAAATGTTTTTGTTCCGTACGTTGCATCTCAATTATAAAGTTTTGGCCATCGCTACCGGTGCAGAGCAGGTCGAATAAGATCTTCTTCTCTTACTTTTCGGTACCCAAGTGTGCTGTGGGACTGTATTTGAGATCAATTATTATTTTTTCTCCCTCAAATAAAGCGTTTAGGAATGCAATTAAAATATCCTTATTTGATTCTCTGCCAAAAAGGTATTTAAAGGAAAAGTCATTCAGTAAGTCAAGATGCTTTTTTGTATATAATGTCATGATACTTAAATATTCGCATCAATAAGCAAATTATGATCTGTTATTCGGTATTAAACGTTTATAAACGGATAAATAAAATAACACCAGATGATCCAATAAATATCCTGTCTATTTTTGCTTAAGCTGGTTTTTTATTGATATTTGAAAACATGAACTTCGAAAACACACTAGCCTATGCCCAAATGCTGGATGAACAGGATCCTTTGCACCAGTTGCGAGACGAATTCCTATTCCCACAGCAAAACGGCAAACCATTTATATATTTATGCGGTAATTCTCTTGGCTTGCAGCCAAAATCTGCCAGGGAAGTTCTAGGTAAACAACTAGACAACTGGCAAAATCTTGCTGTTGAAGGCTGGTTTGAGGGGGATAGCCCCTGGATGTTTTATCATAAAGAACTAAAAAAACTGATGGCTCCAATTGTCGGGGCTAATCCAGATGAGGTTTGTCCAATGAATACCCTGACTGTAAACCTCCACTTGTTATTAGTGAGCTTTTACAAACCAGCACAAAAAAGATTTAAGATCATTATGGAGGCAGGTGCTTTTCCGTCTGACCAATATGCGATAGAAAGTCAGGTGCGTTTCCACGGTTACGATCCGGCGGAGGCAATTATCGAAGTTGCGCCAAGAGCTGGTGAATACACGTTGCGTACAGCGGATATCACTGCAAAGATCACAGAACATGCAGACGAGATTGCTTTAGTGCTATTTGGCGGGATCAATTATTTTACCGGACAGTGGTTTGATATGGAAGCGATCACTAAAGCTGGGCATGCTGCAGGGGCTGTAGTTGGTTTTGATTTAGCACATGCTGCAGGAAATGTGCCTGTAAAGCTTCATGAATGGGACATTGATTTTGCTTGCTGGTGTTCCTATAAATACCAGAATAGCGGGCCCGGTGGGATCAGCGGTATTTTTGTACATGAAAAACACTTCGGCGACCAAACTTTAAACCGTTTCGCTGGTTGGTGGGGGTACAAGGAAGAAACAAGATTCAAAATGGCGAAAGGTTTTGTTCCAGAGCAGGGGGCCGACGGATGGCAGATTAGTTGTTCGCAGGTGATGCCGATGGCGTTGTACCATGCCTCGCTGCTTTTATTTGAAGCTGCCGGGTTTATGGAGCCGATCCGTCATAAAAGCATCAATTTAACAAGTTATCTGTTTTATATTATAGGGCAGGTAAATCAGGAAATTGGCTATGAGCAGTTCAGGATTATTACGCCTGCAGCGGATAAAGACAGGGGAGCCCAGGTTTCTATCGTAGCAGCAGGGGATGCAAAAGGGATTTTCACAAAATTGGTGGAGCATAATGTATTGGGTGATTGGCGTGAGCCGAACGTAATCAGGTTGAGTCCGGTGCCACTATATAATTCTTATGAAGATGTTTTCCGCACGGGAGAGTTGTTATTAAAAATTAGCAAAGAAATAGCGATATGATAAATTATAATCCGAAAGCGTGGTTCACTTTTATTTTTCACATCCATAAAGCGGATACATTTAGAAAGCTGTGGCCATTGATGCTAAGTGTTGCAGCATTCTCTGGAATCGTCGCTTTTTTAGAGTTGCATTACTTCAAACTCTCTGAAAGCAATTCAGTCAGCAATATCAATGTGATGCACAGCATCCTTGGATTTGTAATTTCCTTACTCTTGGTATTCCGTACCAATACATCGTACGACCGCTGGTGGGAAGGCCGTAGATTATTAGGGGAGCTGACCAATGTGAGCCGCAACCTGGCGATCAAAATTAAATCGTTAAAGCTGGATAAGGAAGAGTTAGAGTTTTTCAACTACGCAATCCCTAAATATGCATTTGCACTAAAAGAGCACCTTCGGGAAAAATTGTATTTCGGGAAAAATAGTTTTTTGATAGAGGTTGATGGGGGTAAGCATATTCCGAATCAGATTGCAGGGCGATTGTCTTCCAGGGTATATGACCTGCAGGCAGCCGGAAAAATTACAGGCGAACAGCTGATTATTTTGAGTACAGACCTTAACCGCTTTACAGATATCTGCGGAGGTTGTGAAAGGATCAAAAAGACGCCAATCCCTTTTTCGTATAGTGCATTTATCAAAAAGTTTATGTTTTTATATGTGATTACTTTACCTTTTGGATGGGTATTTAGTCTTGGTTTTTATGTGGTACTGATTGTTCCTTTTATACTTTATGTGTTAGCCAGTTTGGAGTTGATTGCTGAAGAGATTGAAGATCCATTTGGGCTGGATGCAAATGATTTACCAGTGGATCAGATTTGTGATAACATCGAAAAACATGTAGGGGAGATCCTTGGCTAGATGGTAAAGATCGCTTATCACCAATTGTACGCCCATCCATTGCCCGATGGCCATCGTTTTCCAATGCTCAAGTATGAATTGATACCTGCACAGTTATTACATGAGGGGGTGATCACTGAAGACAATTTATTTGCTGCTGCACAACTAGCGGAAGAAACAGTGTTAATGTCCCATCAGTTAGCCTACTGGCAACAATTGCGTGATATGACATTACCTGAACGGGAACAGCGACGAATTGGGTTTCCATTAAATGCCCAATTGCTGGAACGGGAACTGCGCATTGCACAGGGAACGATTGATGGTGCATTTTTTGCCGGAGAACATGGAATTGCTTTTAATGTTGCCGGAGGTACACACCATGCGGGATCTGATTGGGGAGAAGGTTTTTGTCTGTTAAATGATCAGGCGATTGCTGCTAATTATCTATTAGCTAACGGTATATATGAACGTATCCTGATTATTGATTTAGATGTGCACCAGGGGAACGGGACTGCAGAAATCTTACAGCATGAACCACGGGTATTCACTTTTTCTATGCATGGGGAAAAGAACTTTCCTTTTAGAAAGGAAGTGTCTGATCTTGATATTGGCTTAGACGTGGGTGTGGAGGATGAAGAATACTTGTCGATCCTTGCCACCACTTTACCGAGATTGTACGAACAGCACCGTCCGCAGTTTGTGTTTTATTTATCTGGTGTTGATGTGCTTTCCAGTGATAAACTGGGAAAACTAGCGATGACAAAAGCGGGGTGTAAAGAACGCGACCGATTAGTTTTTCAGTTTTGTAAGGATCACCACCTACCGGTACAGGTGAGTATGGGTGGTGGCTATTCGCCAGAAATCCGGGATATTGTAGATGCACATTGCAATACTTTTAAGGTTGGGATCGATATTTTGGGCGACTAGTTTTGCACATTTGTTCTGGATTCAGATAATTTTGAGGACATTTAACCTCCTTATATTAATGAGCACTGAATGAAGATTGTAATTGCAGAGAAACCATCCGTTGCACGTGAACTGGCTAAAGTTTTTGGGGCAACAGGAAAGAAAGACGGGTATATCGAGGGAAAAGGTTATTCTTTTACCTGGGCATTCGGTCATCTTTTACAACTGGCACCTCCGCAGGAATATGGCTTTATAGGCTGGAGGAGACAGCATTTACCCATGCTGCCGGCGAAATTCAAGCTGGCCATCCGCAAGATAAAAACTAAAGATGGTTTTGTGGAAGATCCCGGAGTGAGGAAACAGCTGGAGATAATCAGAAAACTTTTTGATGAAGCAGAAGAGATCATTGTCGCGACCGATGCCGGGCGGGAAGGTGAACTCATTTTCCGGTATATCTATTACTTCCTCAAATGTAAAAAGCCATTTAAAAGATTATGGATCTCTTCGCAAACTGACGAGGCGATTAAGGATGGTTTTAGGAATTTAAAACCAGGCACAGATTACGATTCACTGTTTAACTCGGCGCATTGCCGCTCGGAGTCAGATTGGTTGGTGGGCATGAACGCTACACAGGCTTTGAGTATTTCTGCTGGTTCGAGATCGGTTCTTTCTCTAGGAAGGGTACAAACGCCGACTTTAGCGATGATCTGTTCCCGGTATTTAGAAATGAAAAACTTCGTTCCGCAATTGTATTATCAATTGGGGATTCAACTGGATAAAGACGGACAACTTTTTAAAGCGGTTTCTATTGCCAATTTTAATGTGAAAGAAGAGGCGCAGGCTTTATTTGATAAAATTGAAGATGTAGGTTCTGGTTTCCCTAATGGAGGAAAGATCATTGACGTAGAACCGAAACCGAGAAAGGAACCACCTCCGTTGTTGCACGATTTAAGTAGTTTGCAGCAGGAGGCAAATAAACGCAAAGGTTACACCGCAGATCAGACCTTAAATATCTTACAGAATTTATATGAGAGTAAGCTGGTGTCTTATCCGCGTACGGGTAGCAGATATATCGGTGATGATGTTTTTGCAGGTGTGCCGCAACTGATTACCCAGTTAACTACGCATCCTGATTTTGGCAAGCAAGCCGAGTTTCTGATGACGGTGCCTCTTAATAAAAGAAGTGTGAATGCTAAAAAGGTGACGGATCACCATGCCGTATTGCCTACCGGTGTAGCGCCACAATATTTGAGCGACGATAAACAGGCTGTTTATGATATGGTAGTTGGCCGTATGCTCGAAGCCTTTCACCAGGAATGTATTAAAGAAGTAACAAAAATCACTATAGAATCTGGTTCTATATTTATTGCAAACGGAACAGTGATCCGCCATGCAGGCTGGCGTTCAGTCTTAAATGACAAGGACGAAGAGAAAAAAGATGAAGACAATCCTTCTTTGCCTAAGGTAAAAAAAGGCGACGAGTTACCCATTCTACAAAAGGCATTTTTGGAGAAACAGACAAAACCAAAGCCTTTATATAATGAAGCATCATTGTTAAAAGCATTGGAGACTTCAGGTAAAGAAATTGAAGACGAAGAGTTGCGGTATGCGATGAAAGACAGTGGTTTGGGGACTCCGGCTACACGGGCTTCAATTATAGAAACCTTAATTACAAGAGAATATATTATCCGGGAAAAAAGGAATCTGGTACCTACGCACAAAGGACTTTCTGTTTATGATGTAGTAAAAGATCAGAAGATTGCACAAGCAGAATTAACTGGTTCTTGGGAGAAACGTTTAGAAGAAATCCGTTCTGGTGCTTCGGTAAAAGATTTTAAAGCTGAAATTTCAGAATATACAAGAGCGATTACTAATGAGTTACTGGCTGCCGGTGCAGGCTTAGCAGCGAAGTTGGTAGAGAAGAAAGAAGCTGCTGTTTAGCTGGCTTCTTTCTTTAACTTTTCTGTTAACGTTTTGGCGTCGCTGGTTACCAGCGTAACAATTCCTTTTTTATTGATCAGTACGTGGGTTGGATAAGAAGAGGTCTGGAAATGTTTTTCGAGGTAATTATGTTGTTCTGATATTACTGCATAATTGAATTTAGTTTTCTTCAGGAATGCTTGCAAATCTGTTGGCGCATCAGTCGCAAGACTAAGAAAAAGGATGTCTTTTCTATCTTTATATCCCTCTACTACTTTATTTAATGCTGGTATCTCTTCATTACAAGCATGGCATTTAATAAACCAAAATTTCAAAGCAACGATTTTGCCCTTTAACATGTCGGTTGTATAAACTTTTCCATGCAGGTCTGTAAAGTTAAAACCCGTTAAAGGCTTGCCAATCTGCAGATATTCATTCTCCGCATAACTGCCAAATTGTTTTATGGTTCGCAGCATATCAGTAGTGGTATTAAATTCGGATACACCATAAAGTCTGTAAACAAGTTGGCCATCTTCTGCCTTAAGTCTGATCGGTAAATAAGCACCACTGGCATACAGAGAGAAAAATTGTGCTTTTGATATCGGTGCTCCAGCAGTAGAATAGGTGCTAAAGTCTTCGCTAAATTTTAACTCACGCGTGTTATAGTTCAGGTAAGTCATAAAGTCCTTTAGGATCACTTTTGGCGCTACAACGGGATCTGCTTTTCCAGGGTGTGGTGCACAGGAGCTAAAAATTAAACTGAACAATAATAAAGTATGGATTATACATTTCTTCATGTTGTAAAGTAACGATTAGTTATTATGTTTAATCAATGTTTGAACTAACTTTACAAAATCTTACAATAAAATCATCTGGCAGCTGTTATGTTTTGGATATAAAGTTTCAATAAAGAATCTGTTACCTTTTCTGCAACAGACAATTATTATCGTTATTTTTCGTATTTTATGATTTTTAACCTGTATGCAACTATATAAACATTATTCTTTTGATTTGTGGCTGACCTTAATCCGCTCTAATCCAGCGTTCAAAATGGAGCGATCAAGGATTTTTTATGAAAAGTACAACTTCAGCAAAAAATCTTTTGAAGAGGTTGCAACAATATTCCGTCAAGTGGATCTAATGTGCAATAGCATGAACGAAAAGACCGGTAAGAATATTGATGCGGATGAAATGTACCTGATGGTGATCAGCATGATTAATAATTTTGATCCGTCATTTGCTGCTATTGATATTGTAGGACTGGAAAAAGAAATGGAGTCGCTATTATTTAATTACCTGCCGGTTGTTTATTGCGGGGAGACGAAGAACATGCTGGAAAAGCTGAGGGATGCAGACCGGTCTACGGTCAGTTTATTAAGTAATACGGGTTTTATCCGCGGTGCCACATTACGTAAAGTTTTAAATGAACTGGAGCTTGGTCAATTCCTCGATTTCCAGTTATATTCTGATGAAGAAAATATGTCTAAACCAAATCTGCAATTCTTTCAGCTGATGCTGGACAGGATAGATAGAAACAAGCATAGTGCACTGGAGTTACATGAGGTAGTACACGTTGGTGATAATCCAATTGCAGATTTCCACGGGGCCAAAGGGCTCGGGATCGATAGTGTACTCATTAATTCAAATCATTTAACTATATCTTGCCTGCTATGAGTTTACCTAAATCATATGCGCTGCACCAGATCCATAATACAGCCGAATTTGGCTTTGATCCGGATGCCTATAGTCGTTTTAAGTTTGGCGATGATCAGGTTGCTAAGCAGTTTGGCCTTGCGCTGGCTGATGGTTTTATCAATAATTATTTAAAGGATAATTTTATCGATAACCAGATTGTAGTCATATCTAGTCCGTATTCATTTATCCCGACTGCAACTTTTGCGATGAAGAACTATTTTGTGCACCAGCTGAACCGCTGGATGGTCGATAATGGCGGATTGGTGGTACAGGAAGCCAAGGTACACCGGACGATTACTTATAAGGAGGATTACGGTGCGCTAAGTGCAGAGGAACGGATGAATCTGATTGGGAATGATTCTTTCCAGATCGATAAACAGTTTTTAGAGCATAAAACGTTGTTATTTCTGGATGATATCCGTATTACAGGAAGCCATGAACGGATGATCCTTAAAATGGTAGATACGTATGAGATGAAAAATGATATCCATCTGCTGTATTTTGCGGAGCTGGCGAATATGGAGATCCATCCTAATGTAGAAAATACGCTGAATTACCACCAGGTGAAGTCTGTATTTGATCTGGAAAGTATTATTAAGAGTGGTGCTTTTTGCTTTAATACAAGGATCGTAAAATATATCCTGAATACAGATGTGAATAGTTTTTCTATATTTATAAATAATCAAACAGAAGATTTTATCAATTTGTTATACAATCTTGCTTTGGGAAATGGATACCACACGATTGAGGCTTACGCGGAAAATCTGGGTTATATCAAAGAGCAGATTTTTACTAAAAAATATAAATTAATTTAAAAATGGCTATAAACTTGCAAAAGGGGCAGCGCGAAAATATTGATGCTCCAAAATTTACAATTGGTCTGGGTTGGGATACGAACAGTTCTTCTACTGGTAGTAATTTTGATCTTGATGCGTCGATTTTTCTTTTAGGCGATAATAAAAAGATATTAACTGATGATCACTTTGTTTTTTATAATAACCTGGTTTCGCCGGATGGTGCTGTAGAGCATACTGGTGATAATTTAACAGGGGATGGTGACGGTGATGATGAGCAGGTAAAAGTTGATTTGTCTAAGGCTGATGCGAAGATCTCAGAGATTTGTATCGTAGTAACTATCCATGAGGCAGAGGTGAGAAGACAGAATTTCGGACAGATCCGCAATTCGTTCATCCGTATTTTTGATGCGGTAACGAACCAGGAGATACTGAAGTATGAACTGGAAGAGGATTTTTCTATTGAAACGGCAGTAGAGTTCGGCAGGTTGTATAAACGTGAAGGTAAATGGAAGTTTGAAGCTGTGGGCGTTGGTATGAAAGGCGGACTGCAGGATTATTTAAATAAATATCAATAAGGAGTTATGGCAATTAATCTTCAAAAAGGGCAGCGCATCAGCCTTGAAAAAACTAATGGAACGAAATTACAGCAGGTTTGTGTAGGAATTAACTGGGGGGCGATTGTTAAAAAGGGGCTTTTCGGACTTGGTTCTTCTACAGTTGCGGTAGATCTTGATGCGAGTTGTGCGGTGTATGATGAGCATAAAAAGTTGATCGAAGTGGTTTACTTTGGTAACCTTGGTTCTAAGGATGGATCGATAAAACATAGCGGTGATGACCTTACTGGTGATACAGGTGGTGATGATGGGTTGGATAATGAGGTGATCACAGTAGATTTCTCGAGGCTGACGCCTAATGCTTCTTATGTGGCTTTTGTGTTAAATAGTTTTAAGGGACAGGATTTTGCGACGATTCCTTTTGCTTCGATCCGTATATACGAGGGTTCTGCAAAACGGGTAACTGAAGTGTTTGCAAAGTACGATATTGCAAATGGTGAAGGCTTTGCTGGTCATGTTTCTATGGTTCTTGGTGTGTTTTACAAAAAGAATGGCGAATGGAAGTTTAATGCAATAGGTGAGCCTACAAAAGATCGTAAGCTGGAGCAAACGGTGCAGACTGTTACGCAGAGTTATTTATAAGACCTAAGTAATATAGATCCACTGTTTTATCTATTGATAACTAATATATTATTTTAAATCGGTTATGCTTCAGTTTTAATGCATAACCGATTAATGACCACTACCTCAATTTTATCAACTAAACTATTATGGAAACAAGTGCTCAGGACAATCCTTTAAGTAACCTGCCGGTAAAATTGGACAAGGAAGGTAATGCCGATCTTGCCAAGCTGAGTCCGGATGAAGTAACAAAATATACAGAGATGAGCAAGTCTCTGGAACCGTCTGATGTGAATTCTATCCTTAACTATGGAGTGGAAGCGCAGGCTTCTATGGAGAAGTATAGTAATGATTTCCTGGTATCCGTACGTACGTATAATAGTGGTGAAGTAGGCGGTTTGATCAATGAATTGCTAACGGAGCTGAATTATATTGATGTTTCTGAGCTGGAGCAATCTGGTATTAAGTCTTTTATTTCTAAGATCCCGTTTTTGAAGAACCTGGTTGTAGATGTGAAAAAGATCTTTCAGAAGTACGATGTAGTGGTCAATAATATTGATAAGATCACTAATAAGATCAAGGCAGGAAGGTTGAACTCATTAAAGGATAATAGTTCATTACAGACCATGTTTGAGAGCAATGTTGCTTTTATCCGTGAAATGGAAGAACTCATTATTTCTGGTCAGCTGAAATACCAGGAGCTTAGTGTAAAACTGGCAGAAATGGAAGGCAGGCCAGCGGATTATGAAGATTATGAGATAGCTGATTTGCGCGATTTTGTGAGCAGGCTAGACAAAAGATTGGCTGATATGAAGATCGTCAGGTTTATCATGATGCAGTCGCTCGCACAGATTCGCCTGGTGCAAAATAACAATACTTCGGTGGCAGAAAAGGCACAGTCAATTATTTCTACCACGATCCCTGTGTGGAAGAACCAGCTGACTATTGCTGTTGCTTTACAAAGGCAGAAGGCCAATGTAGAGATGCAGAAAAAGATTTCTGATACGACTAACACGATCTTGCTGAAGAATGCAGAAATGCTGAAACAGAACAGTATCGATGTGGCAAAGGAGAATGAAAAAACAGTTGTATCTTTGGATACACTGAAAAGAACGACTACTTCATTAATTGATACTTTAAATGAAGTTAAAAAGATTCACGAAGAAGGTGACAGGAGCAGGAGGGTGTTAGATACTGAACTTAAAAATCTGGAAACTGAATTAAAGAAGAACGTTACGCAGGTGGGCAATTAAAGCACAGGCAAATAAAATAGAAGAATAGAAATTGGCGATGGATGATCATGCTGCAGGAATTTTAAGGGAATCAAATAAAGTAATCAGTAGGTTACAGCTGCTTTCGGTGTATTTTCAGGAAGAAGTAGTTTATAAGATTTACCTGAGGAGCCTGGTCATCCACCAGCTTTTTGAAAACAATAGCGAGTTATCAATAGATAAGTTGGAACTGTTTCACCTCCAGTTCACGTCTAGCGTAATTGAGCTGCTGCGTAAGATCAAGAAGAACAACGAGAAAAACGTGACGCTGATTGATGATGAGATCCGCCTGAACCAGGATGTGATCCATAAGTTAAATGAAACGGTACACAATGAGCAAAATTTCCTTTCCGGGAAACAACGGCAGGCGCTCAAAATAAATATCTCTTTAAGGAACCTGTATGAGGTGTTGTCTGATCATACCACCGACTTCCCTTTTGTGAAAAACATTACGCAGTTTAGTGCACGTTATGCTAAGGATTTCTATTATAGTATTACGTCTGATCAGTTCGCCCAATTAATTGATTATAAGACTGATAATGTTTATGCAAACAGCTATGCAACCATAGAGAAAAAACTAATGGGCTTGTTGTGTAAATACGACTTCAAAACGGATTTTGTCTATGGATTAAAGTCGGGCACACTCATTATTGAGGTTTACAAGTTCGTGGAAGAAGACCGCTATTTTTTGTTTTTTCCCGGTAGAAACCTGTTCCTTTTTTGTACACCAGCAGAAATATTAGGTGCCGATTGGTCGAGCCACTCTTCTGAAAAAACTAAAATGATACAGGAATTAGGTTACAAAAACGACAAGCTGGAAAGTCAGGCTGCCTCGGTAAAAACATATATTCCTGAAGAAATCATCAAATTGCTGGAAGAGAATTACGTCAAAATTTCAGATCTAAACTTCCTGAATCATCTGAATAATTTTGATGTACAAGCCAATATCCTTAAAACAATGCTCAATACAGATTTGCTTTAATACAATTGCGCACTAACTTTCTTCAATAACAGGTCTGATAACTTTTTTGTCACTTCACCTGAACCTTCAAGTTTAATTTGATCAATCATTTTTACAGGTAAAATATGTTTTGTTGTACTGGTAATGAAAGCTGCTGAAGCATTTCGAAGTTCCTCCAGGGTAAAGTCCCGTTCAGTAATTTTGAATCCTGAATCTTCCATATTTAATATGTTTTTCCGGATCACTCCTTTAAGAATGTTGTTTTTAGCGGTAATGATTTCTTGATCTTTGGTTACGATAAAGAAGTTGGCACGCGGACATTCCTTTACTAAACCTTCGTAGTGGTACAAGACGTCATCAGCCAAATGCTGTTTAATAAATGGCTGCAGCCAGATCGCCATTGCATAATCCAGTGTCTTCATCTCTGAAAGCTGACGCTGGTAATCGTAGGTCACCAAACTGATCCCTTTCTCGTTTAATTCCATTGGCACTACGAAAGGCGTTTGTGAAATAATCAGGTTCTGTGCAGCTGGCAACGTAAATCCATCTGTAGAATAACCACCGGTAACAATCATTTTTATGCCAGAATCTGGCAGGTTATTTTTGCTTTGCAGGGTTTCCAAGATGGTTTTCAGTTGGGCAGGCGACTGACTAATGTGGAGGTGCATTTTTATTATGGAATTATAAAAGCGTTCCAGGTGATCGTTTAGAAAAATCGGTTTACCATTTATAGTTTTAAAAAAGTCGAATATGCCGTAACCGCGGTGGATGGCCAGATCTGAAACCAGGAGTGAGGCCTGTTCTTCGGCCAGGAAACTATCATTAACAAAAACGTATCTATCAGCCATGCTATCTTTTAATAATTAATGGTCTATTAAATAATTAGTGGTCTATAATGTATTGCTGTTCTGTATGTATAACTACTGTTATTGCCTTATGCTTACCGCTTTGCTCACCTATATGTATATACTGTATAGCGGTAATATCGCACTGTGTCATCTATAGATATACAATAATAATAAAATTACGCGTGATGGTGAACCATTCTATTGTTATCTTCGTCACGTTATATAAACAATAGGATTGTTACAGGTGTTATAGGGGCAGACATCAATTGTATAATTATGAAAACGGATCTTATAGAAATCTTTCAAACAATCAGGGCATCGCTGCAGCCATATGCGGCACTTGGATTTAATAACAGGACGAATAGTGAGGTGCAGTATGATCTTTGGTCTGAATTAAAAGTAGAGGTGGATGGGGAGAAGCGGACGGAGACATTTTTTGTAAATCTTGAGATTACATCAGATTATGTGCTTGTAGATGTGCTGCCAGAATTTTTACCGGAACATGAACGGCCGATGATTATTAAAGAATTGGATGATATCACGGAGAACCTGATCGAAGACAAGGTTGCTGCCGGCTACAAAATATTTAAGGATAAGGAGTGGGTATAGAAATTGCCAGCTGGCAACAATCATTAATTAATAGATTAGGAGAATCCGGGTTTGAGGTGGATAGTGAATTATCGGGTGGTTACACGCTGATAACTTTCAAAACTTACGATAAATTAGTCTTAAACCTGGTTTCTCTTAATAATCTTACTGATCCCCTGGATCTGATAAATTTACAGCGGTTATACCAGGCAGATAATATCCAACTGGTACAGCTTTGGGAAGACATCTGGTTAACCAGGCCCGGGCAGGTGTTAAGCCGCATATCCTCCTTGTTAGGGAGAAATAAAAAAGTACACGGACGCAAAACTAAAGTCCGCACTATTACCCAACCAGAAGCAGATAATTTTTTGAACCGCTTCCATTTACAAGGAAGCGTAAAGGCCCGTCACCGCTATGCACTGGAAACGGCTGGCGAAATGGTTGCTGTAGCACTGTTCAGCGGTAAGCGGAATATGACGAGAAAACGTTCTGATTATATATCCGTAGAACTCATGCGTTTTGCCAATGCTGCGGGGATCACTGTGCAGGGTGGTTTAAGCAAATTGATTAAACACTTGATCAATGCCCTTTCGCCCGACGATGTAATGACTTACGCGGATCTGGATTGGTCTTATGGAAAAGGGTATACGAAACTTGGATTTGAGCTAACTGAACAATCGCCGCCGGCAGAAATATGGTTATCGTGTGAAACAATGACCCGTTACTTCCCGCATCGGCTGCCTGATGAGGCGAAGGTTTATCTTTTAAGTCCTGATTTTAGCGATAAAATGAGATCTTTGCGGTATACCAGGGTATACAATACCGGGAACCTGAAATACATTTTATACTTATAAATGGATAAACATCCTCTCTTAATCATTCTTGGTCCGACTGCCTCCGGAAAAACAAAACTAGCTGTACATGCTAGTTTGAATTTAGGAGGTGAAATCATTAGCGCAGATAGCAGGCAGGTATTTAATGGAATGGATATCGGTACTGGTAAAGACTTAGGTGAATATACCATCGGCGGTCAGGCTATCCCTTATCATTTAATAAACATCAGGGAAGCTGGAGAACAGTATAATGTTAATGCTTTTAAGGAAGATTTTTACACGCTTTTTGAACAGTTAACGAATAGGGGGCGGCTGCCCATAGTTTGCGGCGGGACTGGAATGTATATACATAGTTTATTACAACATCAGCCTTACACCGCAGTTCCGGTTAACCAGGTCTTTAGAGATAGTTTGCCTGCACATGATATTAATGCGCTAAGGGCACTGCTAGCTTTTTATCCTAAAGAGGTAACGGACCATGCAGATCTTTCCTCCGCCAAAAGGCTGGTCAGGGCATTAGAAATCGCAGAATATTTAAACCACCATACTTTGACAACAGCAGTTGCTCCGGCTATGGACCCGCTCGTGATTGGTCTGAATGGTGATGTAGAACTCCGCCGTTCGCGCATCTTTAAAAGATTGAACGCGCGTTTTGATAGTGGTTTGATTGAAGAAGTAGCGGGGCTTTTGCAGCGGGGGGTAAGTGCAGATATGCTTATCTTTTACGGTTTGGAGTATAAATTCGTCACTTCCTACTTGCAAAACGAGATCAGTTTACCGGAATTGAAAGAAAAACTATACATAGCGATCTGTCAATTTGCAAAGCGGCAAATGACTTTTTTCAGAAAGATGGAAAAAGACGGTGTGGTGATAAACTGGCTGGATGCGTCACTCGAAACAGAGGAACTGAGTGCAATAGTCACCAAATTATATTTGGAGACCTATAAGTTGTAAGCCGTTGATGATTAAGGATGTATCTTACATTAGTATTGTTTTTGAACAGGAGCCAAATTGCGTAATTGATAGTTTCTGTTTGAGCAGCGGGAAAAAAGGACCAATCTATACTGTAGTATTGTTCCTTTATAATAAATGGTGTTCGTTTTGCTTATGGCATGCAATTTGTAAATGGAGGAATAACAGATTAATTCTGGAGTTTAAACAGATATAAACAATGGATACTGCTGATGCAGCCTTCATTAAAACAACAAAACAAAATGAAACATTCTACTAAATTTCTTGCTTCTGCAGTAGCTGCTGTAGCATTATTCTTTTCAACAAATGCAAGTGCTCAAAAAATTGGTGTTGGTGCAAATTTAGGTATACCTACGAGTGACCTTTATGGTTTTGCAGCTGGTGTTGATTTACGTATACAGTTCGATGTAACTAAACAATTATCGGTTCCTGTAGCTACAGGTTATAACCATTTCTTTGCAAAAGACGATATTAACTACTTAAATATTCCTGGTCAGGAAATGCCTGATTATGGATATATCCCTGTTAAAACAGGTTTGAAATATTTCTTCGATCCTAGTGGTTCAGGAATTTATGCAATGGGTGAAGTTGGTGCTGCAATAGGGGTGAGTGACCATTCAAAAACTACTTTTTTATATGCGCCGACTTTAGGTTATTCATGGAGCAGCGGATTAGATCTTGGTCTTAAATATGAAAATGCTGGTAAAGGTTTAGATCATTATGGAAACGAATCTGGTCAGATTGCTTTACGCATAGCTTACGGTTTCAAATTGTAAGAGATAGCTGATATAGCGCTTTCCCCCTAAGGAAAGAGCATAGTAGAGGAGGTTGCCGGTTAGGTAGTCTCCTCTACTTGTTTAATAAAGTAATCCCAGGAATTTGAAGAGAGCAGAAATTGGATTGTACCACTGCTGTGATTGTATTTATAAATTGCAATATTTTCAAAAAAACGTCCCTTTTATCCTGTTCTGTTTTACTTTATTAAAATTAAAATAGTATTTTGAGCAAAAAAGGAAATTGATGAAGAAATATATAGGCATAGCAATGTTGTCTGCGTTAGTTGCTTGTACCAATGCTGAGAAGAAAGCTGAACCGGGAACGGATAGTGTAGCCAAAACAGATGCAGTAGCTTTAAATACTGATATTCAGTTGGCTGATCCGAAGATAGAAAAGATATATACTGGATATATTTCACTTAAAAATTCTTTGGTTGCAAGTAATTCTGCTGCGGCACACCAGACGGCGATGGATCTTTCTGTGGCTTTAAAAGGTTTTGAGGGTTGTGAAAACACAGCACTGATTGCTGATAAGATCGCAGGAACAGAAGATATCAAGATACAGCGCAAAGAGTTTACCGCGCTAAGTTCTGATGTAATCGCCTTATTTAAACATGTAGACCTTAAAAAAGGTACTATCTACGTACAGCATTGCCCGATGGCCAATAATGGAGATGGCGGCGATTGGCTGTCTTCTGATCAGAAAATCAGAAATCCATATTATGGAGATAAAATGCTGGAATGCGGCGGTGTAGTTGAATCAATTACTGCTAAAAATTAAGCTTAATTCTTACGCAATGATGACCGGCCGTTAACAGAAATTTAACAGCTTTGTTATGATTGTTTATCAATTATTAGTGCTAGAATAGTTATTTTTGTTATTTATAAATTTAAAAGATATATGTCAGATATTGCAGAAATCAAGATTGATGGTAAAGTATATGAGTTTCCCATTATAACTGGTACCGAGGGGGAGAGAGGAATTGATATTTCAAAACTTAGGGATTTGACTGGTCATATTACGCTTGACCTTGGGTACAAAAACACTGGATCTACAAAAAGTGGAATTACCTTTTTAGATGGTGAACAAGGGATCTTAAAATATAGAGGTTATCCGATTGAGGAGCTTGCCGAAAAATCTACCTTTCTTGAGGTTGCTTACCTGCTGATCTATGGTGATTTACCAAAGGGAGAAGAGTTAGAGAATTTTCAGTCGCAGATCACGAAACACACGCTGATCCACGAGGATATGAAAAAGTTTCTTGATGGTTATCCATCGAAATCACATCCGATGGCGCAATTAGCTTCATTAGTGTGTTCTCTATCTACTTTTTATCCGGAATCACTGGATGCGAATTCTTCTCCGGAAACGATGAACCGGGAGATGATCAAGTTGCTGGCAAAATTCCCAACTATCGTATCGTTCATCTATAAAAAATCTTTAGGTCACCCGCTGATCTATCCGAAAAATAAATATGATTATGTAAGTAACTACCTGAACATGACTTTCGGTCAGCGTACAGAGGAGATAGAAATTGATCCTGTAGTAGTTAAAGCAATGAATACTTTATTGATCTTACATGCAGACCATGAGCAAAACTGCTCGGCTTCTACAGTGAGAATGGTAGGTTCGTCAGATTGTAATATTTATGCTTCTGTTTCTGCTGGTATTGCTGCTTTATGGGGCCCGCTGCATGGTGGTGCAAACCAGGCGGTAATTGAAATGCTGGAACGTATTAAAGAAGATGGCGGTGATACAGAGAAATGGATTAATAAGGCGAAGGATAAAAACGATCCATTCCGTATGATGGGCTTTGGGCACCGGGTGTACAAAAACTTTGATCCGCGTGCAAAAATTATCAAAAAAGCATGTGATGATATCCTGGAAAAATTAGGTATCAATGATCCTGTTTTAGAGATTGCCAAGAAATTGGAAGAGGCTGCTTTAAGTGATCCTTATTTTGTGGAGCGCAAGTTATATCCAAATGTGGATTTCTATTCAGGTATTATTTACAGAGCTTTAGGTTTCCCTACTGATATGTTCACTGTGTTGTTTGCATTAGGTCGTTTACCAGGATGGATTGCTCAATGGAAAGAAATGCATGAGAACAAAGAACCAATCGGCCGTCCGCGTCAGATCTATGTTGGTCATACTAACCGTACGTTCGTAGAGGCAGAAAATAGATAGTTCATTGATAACTCCCGTTATCATTTATTTATAGCGGGCATAAAAAATCCCGGTAGCTTTTACAGTTACCGGGATTTTTTATGCTGAAGCTGTTTGGGTATAAAGGAGTATGATTAAAAATAGCAGTACATAGTTTGCTATTGCAATTGGTTATAAGAGGAATGCTTTAAGCATTGTTTTATAGTATGTTCCATAGTTTTTTAACGCTGCTGCCAGGGTGCTGATTAATCCTTTTACATCAGTCGCTTTTCCCTTAGTTGGCGGAACAAGAACTTTACTCTCAACCGGTCTGTCGTTGACCATTTTCGCGAACCAGGTTACGTTATCGTGCGGTAGTGCTACACCTAAAATCATCCCAGGCAATCCATTAAAGGATTCTGGTCCGCCTGATACAGGGATCTCATCTGTATAAAATGCGACAACATACACAGAATCCATGATTACAGCATTTGCTCTTCTGCACATATATCCGGCAATTTCGCGGGTTTCGCCAGTAATTTTCCAGTTAATTGTGCGCGCAGTATCTTTTACTACAAAAGTCTCTTCATACACCTTTTTACGTGTAATCTTTTCTTTCGTGCTGAGGTCGGTATATACAGTATTGATCTGGCTGATCTCTGGCGACTCGCCAAACCATGCAATGGGTGGTGAGGTGTCTTCGATTGGAGTGAACAATGTTTTACTCTTTGAAAAGCTAAGCGTGCTCTTCAATACTTTAAATTGTGGTTGCTTCTTTTTATAGTCATCTATAATTTGTGTAAGGAAGGAGCTATTTTCTGCATTCACTTGTTTTTGGAGGATAGCGTACATATTAGTACTGCGGTCAAATTCTATGACGCCTTCTGTTGCGAACCTCGCGTTTTGTGCTGATAGGGTAGTGCTGAAGCCTAAGAATAGGCAAGCCAGCAGAGTTAATTTTGTCTTCATCGTCATTATTTTTTAGGTGCTGCTCCGCCCATTTTGTTAAAGTCCCATGATATTGAGGCCATGAAATATCTTTTGATTGTAGTAAAATTTTCCTGAGTGATCATGTTTCCATAAGCGCTCCTGCTGAATCCAACATTCTTTTTCAGCAAGTCATTTACTGCCAGTGAAAACTTAAGCGCGTCCGATTTCAGGAAGGTCCTGCTGACCCTCGCGTTAACGATCATTTTATTAAAATCTTTATTAAACGACTTTGTCGCTCCGCGGAATTCATACTGGGCATCACCGCCTATTTCGAATTTACCAGGCAAATAAACATTAAAATATGAATTTCCATTAAATCCCCATCCGTTGTCATTAATAGACTGCTGTAACGAAGATTCGTTAGTCGTATAGGTTGGTCCCCCTGAAACCTGTGCAGAGAACTTTTTCACTTTATATTTTGACAGCGAAAGCCGGCCGCTATAAGTAGTTGATTTCGACTCATTCAATTCGCCATTCACATAGTTAAAAGAATTATTTCCATTCAGGCTACCGTTTATCCCAATATTCATATCTGCAAAATTGATTTTGCGGTTCGCCGAAGCAGAAAGGTAGATAGACGTTGAACTTTTGCTTGTTAAGTTGATCGATTGGTAAGTGCTTTTACCCGCAGAATCTGTAGTCGTGTTGCTGACGATAGGATTTGTAGTCACGTTATAAGATCCATAAGCGTTTATATACTGACCACTTAACATTTTATAACTGTTATAATTCATCGAAAAATTATGGGTAAACGATGGTTTTAGATTTGGATTACCGAGGGTTACATTTAAAGGATCTGTATTTTCCAATACGGGCTGAATCTGACTGATACTAGGTTGAGTGTTCCTACCACTGTAGTTAACCGAGATGCCCTGTTGCTGCGAGAATTTGTAACGGTAATTAACTTGAGGGTTCCAGTTAATGAATGTCCTGTTGAAGGTACTGTTATCATATAGATTCTCTTGCTCAAACTGAACATTGGTAACCTTTGTACCGAAGTTGATCGTAGTTTTTTGATTGATATAATTAAAGATGGCGCCTCCCTGGTTGGAAACCTGATCCAGTTTATAATTATTACTAAACGCGCGGTCTAACGAATTGTATTCACCATCAGTATTATTAAATGATTTTCTATCGGATGTACTGTTATTTATGGCCAGTCCGTAGTTTAACACCAGTGATAATTTACTCGTTATCGGTTCGGTATAAGCGAGCATAGAATTGAACAGATTCGTTTTCACCAGGCTTGTTTTATACTGATCTACTACACGAGAGCTATCTAATGTTTCTGTTGTGCTGTAAAACTCATTGTCTGACTTCAGGAATCCTTTAGTTTCTGTGTTGGTAATAGATTCGCTTAAAGTAAGTGATAAGGTACGGCCCTTCTTTTTTAACTTTTTGGTCAGGAACACCGAACCGTTCCATATTTTACTTCTTGAATCGTTAGTTACACTTCTTTCACTTGTATTTAACAGCGTGCCATCTCCTCGTCGGCTCTCGGTAAGGTAATTACTATTGTTCTGGCTGTTTCTTAACGTTCCGTCTGTGTTCACTTTTAAATTGGCTGTTGTATCTAACTTAATTTGATACGTTGCATCCAGTTTTTGTCTGAACATATAGTTATGGAAAGTTTCTTCCGAATTGGAATTAATCAATCCATTTGGCTGGTTATTCTGTGTAAGTGTAGTTTTTGTACCATCCACCGTTAACGAACCTATTTTATAATTTGCATTGATTGATTCTTTATCACTGTTCCATTTATTTTCATAATGCGCTCCGCCAGTCCTTGCGATAGGAATACCTTCATTGTTATACTCCCCATTATAGGAATCCAGCCCATTGTCGCCGCCAGAAATCATAAATCCTCCGTCTACCATCTGCAGGCTGGATGAACCATACTTTTCACTGTCGCCCCAGCCTAAGCCGGTTTTTCCTGTATTGGCTAAAGTTCCATAAGCAGAAAGTTTTTGTTTTCCCTTAAACATGTTGAACATACCCTGCAATTGATAGAAATCGTCAGTTCCACCATTCACATCCAACTTACCGAAATAGCCATTTTTCTTATCCTCTTTTAGTTTGATATTAATTGTTTTGGCCTTTTCACCATCATCAATACCTGTAAACGTTGCCTGATCACTCTTTTTATCATAAAGCTGTACCTTGTCTACCATATCAGCACGAATATTCTTGGTCACCAATGTTGGGTCGTCACCAAAAAATTCTTCACCATCCACCAGCACCTTATTTACCTGGGCGCCCTGTGCAGTGATCTTTCCATCCTTATCTACTTCTACGCCCTGAAGCTGTTTGAGCAAATCTTCCACCTTATCATTAGGTTGTATCTTATAAGCTGCTGCATTAAATTCGGTGGTATCACCCTTAATTTTAATCGCCACTGCTTTTCCTTTAATAATTACATCATTAAGCAGGTTAGCTTTAAGAATCAATTTGACCCGGCCAAAATCGGCACTGGTCTTTGTACTGTCTAGCGTAAAATGTTCCACGTAATCTGCGTAACCCGGATAAGTAAACAGCAGGAACATTTTTCCTTTAGGCAGGTTCTTAAATTCGAAAGTTCCATTGTCGGCCGTCCGTGTAAAACGGAGTAGGATAGAATCCTTTGCACGGATCACACTAACAGAAGCATTCACCAATTTTACACTGGTCGTTGTATCTACTACAGACCCTTTTGCTGTATAGGAACTCTGTGCGTACGACGCAAAGGAAATAAGGGAGAAAAGGAGTAGATTGAGTAAGAGTAGTTTCATATAAGGTTAATTATAATGCCAAATTATAACTAATCCTTTAGTAATAAAAGTATTTTACTTAAATAATATGTTAAAAAACGTTAATTCATCATTATTTAACATAGTGTACGCCATGTTAACTTAAAAGGTGACTATTATTGTTACAATCGAGTAGTATTATTTAATAAATCCAGCAATTCTTAATCCAATTGTAAAATGTATTGCCTATCAGAGTTTTTTTGCCCGATAACAAACATAATGTTCGATATCGGGCATTTTGCTTCTGACGCAATTGTATAATCTATTGAAACGCAGTAAGATAAGAATGGCATCCGCCTTGCATTGATGGGGCAAAAGGAATTAAATGGATAGGATCATCGAAGAAGAGGTAGCAAATACTAGAAAAAAGAAGATATGGATTGCAGTAGGTATTGTCGTTATTGTATTGTCTGCTAGTTTATTACTTATGCGCTACTTTATTACCCCCACGTTAACAACTGCTGAGATTAACACTGCAGTGGTAGAAAAGGGTGACATCGAAAATACGATCAATGCTACTGGTGAGGTTTTGCCGGAATTTGAAGAGGTGCTGACCAGTCCGATTAGTGCGTCTGTACGAAATGTATTAATGGATGCTGGTAATAAGGTGAAAACGGGACAGTCCATTCTGACACTTGATAAGTCTGCGGCAGAGACGGATTATAATAAACTGAAGTATCAGATCGAATCGAAAGAAAATGAAATCACCAAACTCAAGCTCGATCTGTCTAAGAGTTTTTATGATATCAAATCTAATAACAGCATTAAACAACTTCGTATTGCAAGCCTGACAGATGCGGTGGCGAATGCGACAAGACTGTTTAAAGCCGGGGGCGGAACAAGGGAAGGGATCGAGCAGGCGGAGTTAAATTTGAAGGTAGCGGTGCTGGAGAAAAAACAATTAGAGAACGAAATTACCAGTAAACAGCAAACAATGAAGATTGAAATTACTGAGGCAGGCATTGCTCTGGCAATTTTGCGTAACGATCAGCTGGCTTTAAAACGAAAATTAGATCTGGCAAATGTAATAGCGACGCGCGCAGGAGTAGTGACGTGGGTGAACAAAAATATAGGGGCGAGCATTAGAGAGGGGGAGCCTTTAGCAAGAATTGCGGATCTGGGCAGTTTTAAGGTGGCGGGAAGTATTTCAGAAAATTCATTGGAGCAAATCAGCTTACATATGCCTGCGGTAATCAGGATCAATAACCTCTTGCTAAGGGGGCAGGTAGTGAATATCTCACCTGCGGTAAATAACGGAATTGTATCATTTGATGTGCAGCTGGAAGAAAGGAACAATAAAATATTACGGCCTAATATGAAAGTAGACCTTTTCCTGGTTACTGCAACAAGGACGGGGGTGACGAAAGTAGTGAACGGCCCGGCTTTTAAAGGATCAGATTCGCAAGATATTTTTGTACTCAGCCATGGTAAAGCGGTGAAGCGTACCGTTAAAACAGGTTTGAGCAATTTTGATTTTATTGAAATTGTGAGCGGACTGAAACCTGGGGAAGTCATCATTATTTCTGAGATGAAGGGCTATAACAACACCAACGAGATCAAAATTATTAATTAAGACGGCTGTGAAAAAGAGTATATATATGATCTTCTTGTTATCTATAGGTAGTATTGGCGTAAAGGGGAGTACGGCGAATGATACATTAAAATTGGCCTTGCTGCAAGTTGTTGAAATGGCCAGGGCTAATTCGATCGCCGCCAAACAGGCGATTACCGTGAGGGAGACAAAATATTGGGAATGGCGCACGTTTAAGTCGGCCTACCAGCCCCAGCTGCAACTGGAAGGGATTATACCGGGGTATAATAAAACTTATACGCAGGTATTACAGCCTGACGGCACTATCCAATTCCAGCCGGTCAACAATGACAATTCATCACTGACTTTAAACTTTAATCAAAGTATTGCCGCGACAGGTGCCACTGTTTACGGGACTACACAATTGCAGCGGTATGATAATTTATCGAGCAAAACGGTATTATATAATAGTATCCCTTATGCAATTGGTTTTGATCAGCCCTTATTCCATTTTAATACGCTGAAATGGGATAAGAAAATTGAACCGCTAAAGTATAACGAAAGCCGGCAGGTTTATATCGAATCACAGGAGCAAATCGCGATTGTAGTGACAGGTTACTTTTTTGATCTCTTGCTAGCGCAGGTAAACCTTCATGTGGCGGAAACCAACCTGATCAATACAGAACGTATCCTGAAGATTACAAACGTTAAGTTTGAATTAGGTAAAGTAGCTAAAAATGAGATCCTGCAGCTCCAGTTGGAACAACTGAATGCCCAAAAGGCAGTAGGCACAGCAAAAAGGGATATGGAGATTTCCACTTTAAGTTTACGGAGTTATATCGGCTTGGAAGGAAGTGAAAGGATCGTATTGACTATGCCATCCGCAGCCAAACAAATTGATGTAATCGCAGAAAAAGTATTAAAAGAAGCCTACGAAAACAGATCTGATGCAATTGCATTTGTGAGGCGGCTTGCCGAAGCCAAACGAGACGTAGCGAAAGCAAAAGGAGAAAATGGGCTCAATGCAACCCTAAGCGCAAACCTTGGATTTTCTAACACCGCCAGCCGCATACCCGATGTGTATAGATCACCTAAAAGTCAGCAGTCCGTACAAATGACCATTGCCATTCCTGTATTAGACTGGGGCCGCTCAAAATCTAAACTTAAAACTGCAGAAGCAAACCAGCAGTTTACCGTTTATGCCGTAGAACAGGATAAACAAACTTTTAAACAAGAGATTATTACACAAGTCACTTTATTTAATATGATGAAAGACCAGATGGTGCTGACTTCCAAAGCGGAGCAGATTGCTGCTGAGAAATATCAGATTGCCCGGGAGCGGTATGTATTGGGCGATTTGAGCATTACGGATCTGAGCATCGCTTTCCAGGAAAATGATAATGCAAAAAGGGATTATGTAGCTTCTTTAAGAGATTTCTGGGGTGCTTATTATCAATTGAGATACCTCTCATTATATGATTTCGAAAAAAATCAAAAAATTACTTATCAATAAATCTTAAATCACTAACTATACGATATGATACGTTTACAAAACATTGAAAAGGTGTATCGCACAGATACTGTTGAAACGCTGGCTGTTAATGGCATTAGCCTGGATGTGGCCAGGGGTGAATTTTTGTCCATCATGGGCCCTTCTGGTTGCGGGAAAAGTACACTCTTGAACATTATGGGACTGCTCGACCTTCCCTCTAAGGGGAACATCACCATTGATGAACAGGATACTACGCGAATGAAAGACCAGCAGCTGGCAAGTTTCCGGAACCAGAAGCTCGGGTTTATCTTTCAGAGTTATCATTTAATTAACGACTTGCGGGTGCTTGATAATGTAGAAATCCCATTACTTTATCGTTCTGCCACGGAAAAAGAACGTCGTTCAATGGCGACAGCAGCGCTGGAAAAAGTGGGCTTAAGCAACAGGCTTAAACACTTTCCCACCCAGTTATCTGGCGGGCAGCGTCAGCGTGTAGCCATTGCGCGCGCAATTGTAGGCAATCCGCAAATCATCCTTGCCGATGAGCCTACTGGTAACCTGGATAGTGCAATGGGTAATGAGATCATGGATATACTGATTAACCTGAATAAAAACCAGGGTACTACTATTGTAATGGTGACCCATGATGAGCACATGGCGAATAAGACCCACCGCCTGGTTCGTTTGTTTGATGGTTCTCAAGTACTTTAATCCTGAAATTATGCTTAAAAATTACTTTAAAATAGCCATAGCAGTATTGAGAAGGAGGAAGTTTTTCACTTTTATCAGCTTGTTTGGCATCAGTTTTACGCTGACGATATTAATGGTTGCTACGGCATTTATGGATAAGCTGGTAAGTGCCGACTATCCGGATTTGAAACGGGAAAGATCTTTATACCTTACCTCAATAGAGTTGAAAAACACAAAGGAAGGATGGATGAACAGAAGTCAGCTCTCTTTTAATTTTCTAGATACGTATGTAGGTACCTTAAAAGTGCCGGAAAAGATGGCTATATCAACCACATCTACTCCAACCAATACTTATGTAAACAATAAAAAGATAGCGGTGGATTATAAATATACCAATGCCGCTTTCTGGGAGGTGATGGAGTTTGCCTTTGTAGAAGGTAAACCGTACAATAAAACACAGATCGACCAGGCGCAGCATGTAGCAGTTATCTCAGAAGATTTGAAAAACGAATACTTTGGTGACAGTTCTCCTGTGGTTGGCAAATATATTGAAGCAGATAATGTCAGGTATAAAGTGATTGGCGTGGTAAAAGATGTTTCCAAAACCCTGGTAAACGTTTATGGAAACCTTTATTTGCCGTACACGGTATCTAAAGGAGCGTATAAAAATACAGAGCTAATGGGAGGGTATACTGCCGTTTTATTAGCTAAATCAAAAGAAGATATCCCTAAAATGGAGCAGGAATATAATCAGATGCTGAAAAAAGTACCATTTGACCGTAAACAGTTTGATCGTCTTTATTGCAGGGCAGATACCTATCTGGCTAGTTTTACCCGTGGTTATTATGGTAATGATACCAATTCTGGCGTAGGTAAATTAATGTGGAGATTGGGCCTGATTGTTTTTATATTCTTATTGCTCCCTACCATTAACCTGGTTAATATCAATATTACGAGGATCATGGAGCGGTCGTCAGAGATCGGGGTGCGTAAAGCATTTGGTGCTTCTTCTAAAACGCTGGTCTATCAATTTATCATAGAAAATATCATTTTAACCTTTATTGGGGGATTGATTGGGGTTATATTGTCTGTTGTTGCCATGTGGCTGATTAATGAAGCTGATCTGATTGGTAACCTCAATTTAGCTTTAAACCTGAAAGTGCTCCTGTATAGTTTTGTGGCGTGCCTTTTCTTTGGATTGTTATCTGGTGTATATCCGGCATGGCGAATGTCGAGATTAAATGTAGTTACCGCTTTAAAGGCGCAATAGTCCATTCCTAATTTTATAGATTTTATTATGTTCAAGCATTTATTTAAATTGATATGGAATAAGAAGACACAAAACTTTTTATTCCTCTCAGAAATACTGGTTTCCTTTTTAGTATTATTTGCGGTTTTTACATTTATACTAAAATATTACCAGAATTATAAACAGCCAATGGGGTTTAGTTATGATAAAGTGTGGGTGATAGATTATAACAACACACAGGAAACTAAAAATTCGGATTCCCTGACTTTATTTTACGAAAATTTACGGGCCTCTCTTAAAGCGTTGCCACAGATAGTGGAAATAAGTTTTTCCAATAATAACATTCCCTTTTCAGAAAGTTTTCAATCCACTAATGTTACTTATAAGGGAAAAAAATATGACCGTGTAAATATGTATATGATCGATACCGGTTATAACAAAGTATGGCAAATGAAAGTGCTGGAAGGACATTGGTATACTAATGAAGATATCAAGGGTAAATATATCCCTACCGTGATCGATTCGACTTTGAAGGTGAAGATGTTTGGGAAGGAGAGTGCAATTGGAAAGGTCCTTGGTGATGGTGACAATACTGATGGCCGAAAAATCATTGGTGTAGTGGCAGACATGAAGGTAGAGGGAGATTACTATATTGGCGGACAGTCACTGTATAGCAGAAGAGATACTGCTGCCTACCGATGGTCTGGCATAATCAATGTGCGCGTTACCGATAAAGCGGATGCTGCTTTTGAAAGTAAGCTATATAAGCTATTGTCTACCAGCATGAAAAAATCAAACATCGGCATCAGCCATTCTACAGCTATGCGTCAGGCCAAAAATGACAAGACAATCATACCCTTGATTATTTTCATGATCATAGCCGGGTTCTTAATTATTAATGTTGCACTTGGTTTGTTTGGTGTATTGTGGTATTCGATTAACAGGAGGATGGGTGAAATTGGTCTGCGGAGAGCGATTGGGGCAACGGGAGCCAGTATATCTTATCAGCTGATCGCTGAATCCCTTATCCTGGCTTCGTTGGCCCTTGTTGTTGGTTGTTTTTTCGCGGTACAGTTTCCGCTGCTGCATGTCTTTGATATCGCTGCCAGTGTGTACCTGTTTGCGATTTTGTTTGCGGTAGTATTTATTTACCTGCTTGTATTTTTCTGTTCTTTATATCCTGGCAGACAGGCCGCTGCAATTCTCCCTGCAATTGCATTGCATGAAGAATAATAACTATATTAACTTTGAATATGATATTAATTGTGGATGACGATATTGCGGTAAGAACTTCATTAACGCTATTGCTAAATAGTGCAGGCAATGAAGTTCTTACCGCAGATAGTGCAGCGGAAGCCCTGCAGATTTTAAGTAAGGAGCTGCCGCGGATGGTGATCCTCGACCTCAATTTTTCTGCTGATACGTCTGGTAATGAGGGCATGGCGCTGCTACGCCAGATCCGGCTGTATAGCGCAACCTTGCCAGTAATCCTGATTACCGGCTGGGCGAGTATAGACCTTGCAGTGCAAGGGATGAAGCTTGGTGCAAATGATTTTATTAATAAACCCTGGAACAACGACTACGTCTTGCAATCGGTAGCCACGTTGCTCAACCTTACCGGTCGCCCTGCTGAAAACCGTACACGCAGGCAGCTCGACAAAAAATACAAGTTTAAGCAGATTATTGGTGAGGACCCAAAAATGCTGGATATCTTGGAGACGATTGGCAGGGTTGCTGCAACGGATGCTGCTATTCTGATTATGGGGGAAAGCGGAACAGGAAAAGAATTGATTGCCGAAGCTATCCACGAAAACAGTTTACGCTTAAATAAGCCATTCGTAAAAGTTAATCTTGGTGGTATTTCATCTTCGTTATTTGAAAGTGAAATGTTTGGTCATACCCGGGGAGCGTTTACAGACGCGCGGCACGACAGGGTAGGCCGTTTTGAAATGGCGCACAAGGGAACTATATTTCTTGATGAAATTGGTGACCTGGAGGCAGGTAGCCAGGTGAAGCTGCTGCGGGTATTGCAGGACCGAACTTATGAAGTTTTAGGAAGCAGCAGGACAAAGGTGGTAGATACGCGGGTGGTATGTGCCACCAATAAAGACCTGAATATAATGGTAAACGAAGGTCTGTTCAGGGAAGATCTGCTGTACCGCATCAATCTGATCACGATCAGGCTCCCGGCTTTAAGGGAACGTCCGGGGGATATCCCTGCATTAGTCAGTTTTTTCATTAACAACTTAAAGGAGATATATAACCGGCCATTATTGGTTGTTACTCCTGCAGCGATGAAGTGGTTACAGCAATTACAGTTGCCTGGTAATATCAGGCAGCTGAAGAACCTGGTAGAACGTTCTATACTGGTCAGTAAAAATAATGAACTGGGGATTGAAGATTTTAAATCCCAGCTGGATGCTTCACCTTCCAGAAAAGAAACCGTCCAGCTTCCAGGAGTTGGCACAATGACGCTAGAACAGATGGAAGTAGAGATGGTTAAAAAAGCAATGGGCTTCCATAAAAATAAGATCACTAAGGCTGCCGCGTCTTTAGGCATCACCAGGAATGCCTTGTACAGGCGCTTAGATAAGTATCAAATTCCATATAATGAAGCTGAAGATTAAGTTTATCCTGGTTATTGTAACACTGCACCTGGTTTGCCTGGTGCTGTCGTATTTTATTTTTATCGAGCAGCAGATTGTATTCATCATTTGTGAAGCCCTGATTATCTGTTCGGCTGTTGCTTCGCTCCAGTTATATAAACAGCTGATTGCACCGTTAACCAATTTAAAAGATGGGATCAATGCGATTAAGGACCGGGATTTTAATGTGAAGTTTATCCCGACTGGCAAAAATGAGATGGATGAGCTTATTGATGTGTATAACCGGATGATCGATGAACTGCGGACAGAAAGGGTAAAGCAGGAGGAACAGCATTTTTTCCTGGAGAAGCTGATCAATACATCGCCGACTGGGATTGTAATTCTGGATTATGACCACGAGGTAAAGCAGATCAATCCAATGGCAGCGACCATTTTAGAAAAATATGGGATCGAAATTCTTGAAGAGGTAAGGCAGTTGCCGATTGGGAGTTCTAAAACAATTAAGGCAGGCGGACTCAATACGTATAAAGTGCAGAAGTCACATTTTATAGATAGGGGGTTTTCGAGGGTTTTTATCCTGATGGAGGAGTTAACTGCAGAGATTTTTGAAGCAGAAAAGAGTGTTTATGGCAAGGTGATCAGAATGATGGCCCATGAAGTGAACAATACCATCGGCCCTGTAAATTCAATCATTAACCTGGCTTTGGGAATGGACGATTTATGGGTGCAGCAGGATAAAAAAACATTGCAGCAAGCGCTGCAAGTGGCAGTAGACAGGAACCAGAACCTGAATCTGTTTATGCGGAATTTTGCAGAGCTGGTTAAGCTGCCTGCGGTGAACAAACAGCGGATCAATATCAGTACACTTTTCCGTTCTGTTGCTGATTTTATGGCAATAAAGGCAAAAGAAAGTGGTGTGCTGTTTATGTTTGATCTGCCAGCGGAACCGTATTATGTTGCTGCCGATAGCCAGCAGCTAGAACAGGCATTGATCAATATTGTGAAAAATGCAATAGAAGCAATTAACAAGGAAGGGCGTATTGATTTTGTACTTGATAGCAAAGCGCATCATTTAATTATCCGGGATAATGGCAGCGGTATTTCTGAAGAAGGGAATGAACAACTGTTCAGTCCCTTCTTTAGCACTAAAAAAGACGGTCAGGGTATAGGGCTTACCATGGTCAGGGAAATATTGCTGAACCATGGTTTTGAATTTTCATTAAAGACAGTGAAACCTGGGGTAACAGAATTTATGATCATACTAAGCTCAACTCATGGCTTTTGATCTTCAGGTTTATTTTTTAGTCTTTTACTTTGTTTCAAACTGTTGTTCAGCATCCATTCAATCTGACCATTAACACTACGAAATTCATCAGCAGCCCACTTCTCTATTGCTTTCATTGTTTCTGAATCTATCCTTAATGCGAATGATTTCTTTTCTGCCATAACTATTGATTTAATGTACCTGTATTGATTACAGGTTTGGTCTCACTATCACCGCAAAGTACTACCATCAAATTAGAGACCATAGTTGCTTTTCTATCGTCGTCAAATTCAATAATATGTTTATCAGCTAAGAGCTTCAATGCACTTTCTACCATACCTACAGCACCTTCCACAATTTTATGGCGTGCAGCAACCACTGCAGAAGCCTGCTGTCTTCTTAACATAGAATGGGCAATTTCTGGCGCATAGGCAAGATATGCAATCCTCGATTCGATTACTTCAATTCCTGCAATATCCAAACGCTCACTCACTTCGCCTTCTAAAGCTATATTTACATCATCAAAGTTGGTGCTTAAGGTAACTGTAGCGCGCTCATCTTCGAAATGATCGTATGGAAAAGAGCCTGCTAGTTTTCTTACTGCAGAGTCAGTTTGTATGCGTATAAAGTTCTCATAACTATCTACTTCGAAAGTCGCTTTAAATGTATCTCTTACTCTCCATACGAGGATGACGCTGATCAGGATGGGGTTACCCATTTTATCGTTTACTTTAATTTTCTCGCTTTCAAAGTTTCTTGCACGCAGGGATAGGTTTGATCTCGTGTAGAGTGGGTTGATCCAGAATAAGCCGTTGTCTTTGATACTGCCTTTATATTTCCCAAAAAGGAGGAGGACTTTAGAACTGTTGGGGCTGACGATGATCAGTCCTTTGACTGCAATAAAGACGATGGGAATTA